>Ga0206845_1082_pt2 | contig 29745 bp, 24 predicted proteins | sample Alteio_BWOrgCont_19_FD_152887 | JGI IMG/M metagenome (GOLD analysis project Ga0206845, IMG submission 152887) | Enriched cells from forest soil in Barre Woods Harvard Forest LTER site, Petersham, Massachusetts, United States -... | ecosystem: Environmental > Terrestrial > Soil > Temperate forest >...
ATTCACCGCGATCGAAATGGTTCACGGCGCGGCGGGAAGCACGGTCACCGGCGAGACCCAACATTACTGGTCGCCAGCGAAAGAAGGATCGGATTTCGAGATCACGCCGACACTCAAATCGCTGGAGCCTTATCGTGATTACCTGACGATCGTTTCCGATACCGATCTGCACAATGCGATGGCGCTCAGTCCCGATGAAGAAGGCGCGGACCATACGCGTTCGTCGGCTGTCTTCCTGACTGCCGCGCATCCGAGGAAGACGGAAGGCGCGGACATTTTACTCGGGCCCTCGATCGATCAGCTTTATGCGCAGAAGTTTGGCCAGGACACGCCGCTTCCTTCCATCCAGCTTGGGATTGAAGATGTCGGATCGCTTTCGGGCGCCTGCGGGTATGGCTACAGCTGCGTATACGCGAATACAATCTCGTGGGCTTCGCCGACCGAGCCTCTGCCGATGGAGATTGATCCGCGCGTCGCGTTTGAGCGCTTGTTCGGCACCGGCGGGACGAAGGCGGAGCGCATGGAGCGGCGCGCGGCCGACCGCAGCGTTCTCGACACCATCCGCGGTGAAATGGCGCGACTGCAAAAGGACCTCGATCCAAGCGACCGGCGGCGGCTGGGTGATTATCTCGACGACGTGCGCGAGATCGAACGCCGGATTCAGAAGATCGAAGAATACAACTCGGGCAATGAGGCGCGCGAGATTCCCGAAGCGCCGGTGGGCGTGCCGGATTCGTTCGAAGAGCACGTGAAACTGATGTTCGATCTGCAGGTGCTGGCGTTCTCGGCGGATATCACGCGGGTTTCGGCGTTCAAGATGGGGCGCGATGTCAGTTCGCGCGTCTTTCCCGCGAGCGGCGTAAAGACTCCTTTCCACGCGCTTTCGCATCATGGCGAGAATCCGAAGATCATCGCCGAATTCGCGAAACTCAACCAGTATCACGTCAGCAAGGTGGCTTACTTCGTCGACCGGCTTAAAAATACGCCCGATGGGGACGGCAATCTGCTGGACCATTCGCTGGTGCTTTACGGCAGCCCGATGGGCGATTCGCACGTTCACGAACACAAGAAGATTCCGCTCTTTCTGGCGGGGCACGCTTCCGGACAAATCAGGGGAAACCAGCATGTGCGCTGCGCGGCGGGAACCCCCACGGCCAACGTTCTGCTGACCTGCCTGCATCGGCTTGGCGCGACGGATGTGGCGCGGGTCGGCGACAGCACGGGTCAAGTTTCGATCTGAAGCAAGGAGTGAAAGATGGCGACAGCAAAGTGGATTGGCGGAATCGGCGCGGCGGTTTTGTTTTGTGCTGCAAACAGCGCCTTCGCGGCGGATTTGCGCGTGACGGACGCGGCGCAGCGTGACGATCGAAAAGGCGTTGCATCGCTGCTCCAGGACAAGGCCGACGTCAACGCGGCGCAAGGCGACGGGATGACCGCGCTCCACTGGGCCGCGGCCCATGGCGACGCCGATCTGGTGAAGGATCTTCTGGCAGCGGGCGCGAACGTGAAGGCGGTGACACGCGACGAAGCGCTGACGCCGCTCTTTATCGCCAGTTCCTCGGGAAAGGCGGCGGTGATCGAAGAGTTGCTGAGGGCCGGAGCGGATGCGGAGTCACCCGATGCGCTCGGGACCACGGCGCTGATGAGCGCGGCGCATTCCGGCAACGTGGAAGTGGTCAAGGCGCTGCTCGACCATGGCGCGAAGATCAATGCGGCCGAGTCGCACGGGCAGACGGCGCTGATGTTCGCGGCGGCAGAGAATCGCGCGGATGCGATCAAGCTGCTGGTGGCCCGCGGCGCGGACACGAAGATCACAACAAGCGTCACGAGGCTGGAGAAACCGAAGTTTGATGAAGACGGCAATCCGCTTCCGGAGAAGCCGGCTCCAAAACCGGGAGCGGCGCCGCCGAGCGCGGCAGCAGCAGCTCAAGCCGCGCGGAGAGCTTCGGCGACGAAGATCGGCGGCATGACGGCGCTGATTCTTGCGGCTCGCGACGATCGAAGGGAAGCGGTGCGCGCACTGCTGGATGCGGGCGCGGACATTAATGAGGCCGGGGCGGGGGACAAGACCACTCCGATGCTGATTGCGATCGTCAATGGACATTACGATCTGGCGAAGTTTCTGCTCGATCACGGGGCGAATCCTAATGTCCTGAATGAGGATGGCCTTGCGCCGCTCTATGCGGTCGAGGACAACCAGTACGCGCCGATCGGCTGGTCGCCCAACCCGATCATTGCTCAGGAGAAGATCGGCTACCTGGACCTGATGAAAGCGCTGCTCGATCGCGGCGCCGATCCCAACGTTCGGCTTACGAAGAAGCTCTGGTACCGGCCGACGAACCACGACCAGATGTGGGTTGGATCCGCCGGGTCCACTGCGTTCTGGCGCGCTGCGCAGGCGACCGACCTCGCCGCGATGCGTCTGCTGGTGGCGCATGGCGCGGACCCGAAAATTCCGTCGAACGAAGGCGATAACGCTTTGATGGTGGCCGCGGGTCTCGGCTGGGCAGGGAACTTTTCGATCAACGCGGGTGATTCACCGCTCGACGTGGTGAAGTATTGCCTCGAACTCGGGGTCGATCCGACGCCGCAGGATGTGCAGGGTTTTACGGCCCTCGCGGGCGCAGCCTGGCGGGGTCAAAACGAACTCGTCAAGCTGCTGGTGGAGAAGGGCGCGAAGCTGGACGCCCGAACTACTCGCGGCTGGTCGGTGACCGATATGGCGATGGGGCCGTCTTTGCGCACCAGCGTTCCGATCCAGCATCCGGACACGGCGCAGTTACTCACCAGCCTTGGCGCTCCTCCTTTGACGACAGTCGAAGGCGAGGAGATTCTCGGCATCATCAAGGGCGAAGCGCCCGCGCTGAAGGCGGCGAAAGCTGCCGGCGAGACACATCAGCAATAAGGAAAACATAATGAAACAGACCATATTGAACCTCGCCCTGGCGGCGCTTTCGTGCGGGGCCGCTTATGCTCAATCGGCGAAGGTCGATTTCGAGTTGATGACCTGGCCTGAAGTGAAGCAGGCGCTCGCGGAGGGCAAGACTACGGCGCTGATCTTCAACGGCGGCACAGAGCAGCGGGGACCGCAGGGGGTGAACGGCGCGCACTCGCTGATCGTGCACACCCTCGGGGTGGAGATCGCCGAAAAGCTGGGTAACGCGATTCTCGCGCCCGTCATTCCTTACTCCGTCAACAAGGCGAACGCCGAGCTGCCGGGGACGATCGGAATTACCGGGCCTGTATTCGCCTCGCTGAATGAAGAGGTTGCCGAGCAGATGATCGTGAACGGGTTCAAGAACATCGTGCTGATGGGCGATCACGGCGGCGGACAGAAGGAGCTGGCCGAGGTCGCGAGCAAGCTCGACGCGAAGTATTCGTCGAAGGGCATTCGTGTTGTTTACTGCGACGACGTGTATAAGAAAGCGGGCGACGAATTCAACAAGTGGGCCGCGGACAATGGCTATCCCGCCGGCTCTCACGCCTCGCTCAAGGACACGTCGGAGCTGCTCTACCTCGGTGGCGACAAAGGCTGGGTGCGCAAGGATCTGATCCCCACCGCCGTCGGTAAGCCGGCCGGCAAAGGCAGCGGCGGTGAGGAGGGCGGTAACGGTATCAGCGGGGACGCGCGCCGCTCCACGCCCGAGATCGGCAAGCGAGTGACCGACCTGAAAGTAAACCTGGCCGTGGCGCAGATCCGCGAGTTGCTCCAGCCCGCGGGCTCTACGACGGCTCAGAAGTAGATCGCATGATCGAAACAGGCAGCGCGGCCGAAACGGAAGCTGATGTTTCGACTGCGACCCGACCGGCGCACCCACCGACGAATGGGCGCAGAACCGTTGTTGCGTTCGGCGCGTCAATCGCCTTTCTCTCATTTCTGGATCGTGCGGCCATCAGCCAGGCGGCGCCGTCGATCACCAGGGAACTTCATTTATCCCCTGCCCAGATGGGTTTGGCTTTTTCAGCCTTCGGGTTCGCCTATGCGGCCGGGGAAATCCCCAGCGGGTGGCTTTGCGACCGCTTCGGTGCACGGCGTCTGCTGACACGGGTCATCCTTTTATGGTCTGTTTTCACCGCTGCAACGGGGTGGGTCTGGAACTTCCCTTCCCTGTTCGTCACGCGATTCCTGTTCGGAGCGGGCGAGTCGGGCTGCTTCCCTGCCCTCGCGTCGGTTTTCCGGAGGTGGTTGCCCCGGGCGGAACGGAATTCAGCCGAGGGGATTAAGGCGGCTTCGGCGCGTTGGGGGGCGGCAATCGCGCCGCCGGTGATCGCGGCGCTCTACGGGCTGATCGGCTGGCGGCAGGTGTTTCTGCTTCTGGGAGTCGTCGGCGTCGTTGCCGGAATCGTATTTCACCGCTGGTATCGCGACGATCCGCGTGATCATCCGTCGGTCAACGATGCCGAGCTGGCCTTACTCCCCACGGCCGAGCCGGTTCGCGGACATGCCGCCGTGTCATGGACAAAGCTGGTCCGTTCCCGCAGCGTCTGGGCGCTGGGATTGCAGTGGTTCTCGCACTATTACGGTTTCTATTTCTACATCACCTGGCTGCCTTTGTATTTGAATCAGGCGCGGCATCTTGATCTGCGGCACGAAGCGCTTGCCGCCGGGCTGCCCCTCTTCGCGGCCGGTCTAGGCAGTCTGTTCGCAGGTTGGGCATTATCGGCGCTGACTCGCCTGGTCGGAAGTACGGCCCGTGCCCGGCGGCTGCTCTGCTACATCTCCTACGGCGGGGCAGCAGCGCTATTGCTGCTTTTCACGTGGATTGCGAATCCGATGCTGGCGGTCGTCGTGATGAGTCTTTCCAGCTTTGCCGCCGAATTCAGCGGGCCTGCTTCATGGACAACGGCGATGGATATTGGCGGAGAGCACACCGGAACGGTTTCGGGCTTCATGAATACGCTGGGCCAGCTGGGCGGCAGCGTTGCGCCCGCGGTGACCGGTTTCCTGCTGCTTGCCAGCGGCAACGCATGGAACGTCGCGTTTTACGCTTCGGCCCTCATCTACGCGGCCGGCGGCATCTGCTGGATGTTGATCGATCCGATGACGCGCGTGGATCTCGAACGCTGACCTTTCCTCGGCTGAACCAAGTCTCGCTTCCGTTTTTGGGAGAACCGCACGGAAACGATTGCGTCTGCTACACTTTTCCATATGTCTTGAAAACGAAACGCAGTACACCTGACTTTCGGCCGCTCCAGAGAGGCCGTTCGACTTTATTTTCCGTAAGGAGAACGACGTTACATGAAGCGATTTTTTCCATCCGGTCTGATATTCTTCGCGGGAGTTTTGGGGATTGCCACTGCAGCCGCGCAGGGCGACCAGGACGTCACGAAGATTCGTAAAAAGCTCGATCTGCGAGAATCTATACTTCGGAAGTTTTTGAAAGCAAAGAATTGCCCCGACCAGGAATACGCGGAATTATTCGTAGCCGAGGCCGATGCCCACAACCTCGACTGGCGTTTGCTGCCCAGCCTGGCGCTTGTTGAATCGGGGGGCGGCAGAACCGCCAAAGGGAATAACCTTTTCGGCTGGGGCAATGGCAAGATCACCTTTGGCAGTATCAGCGAAGCGATCCACCACGTGGCAGCCGTTCTGTCACATGGCAGATCATATATCGGCAAGGACCTTGACGGTAAGCTGGCAACCTTCAACCATGGCACCGATTATCGCGCCATGGTTCGGGATATTATGAGCCAGATTGCTCCGCGTCCGCAGCTCGAAGAGGCGGATTAAGGTTAAATTCGGGAGCTGGGGCGATTCCTTTTGATCCGCCCCACCTCCCTCCCGCTTCCGCCGTCTTCCATCCCCTCCTCACGCTGATTTTTTCCTTCTTTGAAAAGAAGATTTTTTAATGAAACGCGCCGTTTTTGACGCGTTGACAACCCCGTGCGCCATCTCTATAGTTGATAGAATCCTGAGCTACACGCGACTCGTGTCTCCATGATCGGACCGCAGAGAACCCTGGAGATGAAGCAGTGACAGAAAACGACACGGCCAGCCAATTCCCTCCACCTGTCACCTCCGTGGATCCGGACGAATACCAGCATCTCCTTGAAGATTACAGTCATCTTGCGCCGCCTTCCCGCCATGAAATTCTGGAGGGACGGGTTTTAAAGATTTCCGCCGCGGGCGTTTTTATCGACGTCGGTTATAAATCGGATGGGATTGCTCCTCTGGCGCAGTTCGCCGACTCGACAGGCGCCGTCGCGGTTCAGCCCGGCGACATCGTTGAGGTCATGGTCGAAAGCGGTCAGACCTCCGAAGGCTATGTGCAGCTTTCGCACGAGAAAGCCACTCGCCTCAAGATCTGGGACAACCTCGAAAAAGCGCTTGAAGAGCAGTTGACCCTTTCCGGACTGGTGACAGGACGCGTGAAGGGGGGCCTGTCCGTAGACGTGGGGGTTCGCGCATTTATGCCTGGTTCCCAGGTCGATGTGCGGCCAATCCGCAACATTGAGCAGTTTGCCGGACAGAACATACCGGTCAAGGTGGTCAAGCTGAATCGCAAGCGCGGCAATGTTGTCGTATCGCGCAAGCTGGCGATCCAGGAGGAGGCCGATGCCCGCAAAACAGTTACCATCGAATCCCTCCACGAAGGTGCGGTTCTGACGGGCGTAGTCAAGAATCTGACCGACTACGGCGCTTTTGTGGATCTCGGAGGCATCGACGGTCTGCTGCACGTGACCGACATCTCTTACGGCCGGGTTACCCATCCGGCGGAAGTGCTGCACGTCGGGGACGAAGTAACGGTCCAGGTTCTAAAGTACGATCCCTCAAAAGAACGCGTCTCGCTGGGGATGAAGCAGTTGCTGCCGGATCCGTGGGAAGGAGTTGTTGAGCGGTTTCCGGTTAACACGCACATCGTGGGACGCGTCGTCAGCGTGACGGACTACGGAGCGTTCGTTGAGATCGACACCGGAGTCGAGGGGCTGATCCACATCAGCGAAATGACTTGGTCGCGGAGGATGAAACATCCCTCAAAGGTTGTGCGGCCCGGCGACGAAGTGGAAACCGTTGTACTTGAGGTCAACACAAAAGACCGGCGGATTTCTCTCGGGCTGAAGCAACTGGAGGCCAACCCGTGGACCACCGTTGAACAACGTTACAGCGTGGGTTCGGTGGTTGAGGGTCGGGTGAGAAATATGACCGAGTTCGGCGCTTTCATCGAAATCGAGGAAGGCATCGACGGGCTTGTTCATATCTCGGATTTGTCGTGGACGAAACGGGTGAAACACCCGAGCGAAGTGCTGCGGAAAGGGTCGATGGTGCAGGCCGTGATTCTGGCGATCGACGCGGGCCATAAACGTTTATCGCTGGGAATCAAGCAGTTACAGCCGGATGCCTGGGAAACTTTCTTTCAACAACATAACGTTAACGAAACCGTTCACGGTAAAGTTCTGCGGCTGGCCGGCTTCGGCGCATTCGTGGAACTTTCCGAAGGAGTCGAAGGGCTGTGTCACTTTTCTGAAGTGCCCGGCTGGTCGGGCCGGAAATCGGACCCCGCACCGCTGAGTCCAGGACAGGAAATGGACTTCAAAATCATCAGGATGAACGAGGCCGAACGAAAGATCGGCCTGAGCCTGAAAGCGTTCGTGGAGGCAGGAGAGCGGGGGCGCCTTGAAGAGTACCAGAAGCGGGCGGCTGCGGCTACGTCGAGCCTTGAAGACTACCTTCCACCGCGCGACCGGCGTTGATCAGTCCGGCAATTGCAAATTCCCCGCTTTCGGGCGATACTCGTGTTTCCCCTAATTGCTTCATCCTGTGGGATTTGGCAAAATCAAGAGAGGTAAAAGATGACCAAAGCCGATCTGATTGAAGAGGTCTCGCGAGTCGTCGAGATGACCCGCAAGGAATCCGAGGTCATTGTGGAGGCGATCTTCGACAGCATCGTGCGCTCACTTCGCGGCGGCGACAAGATCGAAATTCGTGGCTTCGGCAGCTTCAGGACACGCCAGCGACAGTCTCGCGTCGGCAGGAACCCAAAGACCGGTACCCGAGTAGAAGTGCCCGCAAAGAAAATCCCCTATTTCAAACCGAGCAAGGAGTTGAAAGACGTCGTGAACGTGGGTGCGAAACCCGATCCGCCCGACGCGGACTCCGCCGAAGTCTCGCCCTTCTAAGGCCTTGGACTATCTCTGGAGTCCATGGCGCTATCCCTACCTCACGGCACTGCAGAAACCGGAGGGCTGCATCTTCTGTATTATGGCGGCGGCCGGCGACGACGAGAATACGCTGATCGTATTCCGGGGTGAACACAATTTTGTCGTTCTGAATCGCTTTCCTTATACCAGCGGTCATTTGATGGTGGTTCCTTACAAGCACGTTCCCGATCTGGCGGGCATAAGCGAAGAGGCCGCTTCTGAACTGATGACGCTCACCCGCACCGCGGAACGACACATTCGGTGGCTTTACCGGCCGGACGGGTTGAATCTGGGGATGAACCTCGGTGAGAGCGCCGGGGCGGGTGTCGCCGGTCATATTCATATGCACGTGCTGCCGCGGTGGACCGGCGACGCCAATTTCATGACTACCGTGGGACAGACCCGGATCCTGCCCGAAGAGCTCCCGGTCACGTGGAAACGCATGCGGGACGCTTTCTCGTCCTGAATCCATCTTTTCTGAGTGAGACCCTGCCTGACTGAGACCCTGCCTGACTGAGACCCTGCCGGCTGCGATCCTGATGATTTCCTGATAAATCGGGAACTAAACCCCGGTCATCCAGCAATGCTGGACAGACCTATGACTGCGACGGCAGATCTCGATACCCAGTTGATGATCCTGGTACAACGGGATGACGACTCCAGTTTTGCGGCTCTCCTGGACCGGAACCGCGCCCTGGTGGTCAATTATCTGGCTCGCATGGTGGCAAACCGAGCTATTGCCGAAGAACTCGCACAGGACGTTTTTATCAGGGTTTACCGTTCGAGGCGCACATACGAACCCACCGCGAAATTTTCGACCTGGCTTTACAGGATCACTACGAATGTGGCGCTGAACCACTTCCGCGATGAAAAGCGTACCCAGAACAATATCAGCCTGGACATGCAGGACTCCGCTCAGCTTCGGCGTGAAGCTTTCGATCAGGCTCCGCTGGTGGAGGACCTTCTCGTACGCGAGGTGGCTCTGAGGCAAATCCGTCGGGCTGTACGCGCGTTGCCGGCGAAACAACGCGCCGCCGTGATCATGCACAAGTATGAAGGAATGGACTACGCCCAGATTTCGGGCGTGCTCGGCTGCTCACCCTCGGCCGTAAAGGCTCTGATGTTCCGCGCTTACGAGACGCTGCGCACCCGCCTGCGTTCACTTCAGACCGTTTAGAGAACCGAGTCTACGGTTTGGCGGCGTCGGAATCGAACGTGATTGACGTATCCGCCCCGAATTTCCGGTAATTCCGGAAATCGATCACATTGCGGCTGCATATACTGGTCCCGCGTTCGCAGCTCAGCGATTCCGAATGCACCGGCAACAGAAACTTGCCGTCGCCAATCAGCACATAATCGTAATCGACGGCGGATTCGACCGTATCGAGCGGAAATGCCTTCGGCATATTGCGGGCGGAAAGCTCGATCCGCAATACACGATAATTCTCCTTATCAACCCAAATCGCGCCTGTATATTCAGGAAGATACGATTGGGCGGAAGCATAAATATGCCAGTGCGAGTTCGGCTGCTCGACTGAGAAGTCATATCGGAACGCGGAGCGGTTCACGATCGTCGTCGAACGCTTGTTGTGAAAATCGGCGTTCGTTTGCGGCTGAAGAATATCCTGGAGCACACTGGAAAATTCGCCGGTTGACCACGTTCCGGTTTTCTCGATCGCCTCTTTTGGCGGCTTCCCGTTGATCAGGAGGTTCTTGTAGTTTTCCTTACCATTTTCATAGACCACGTCGGCAGTCACGTTGTCGATGGGCTGCCAGGAGGTTTGGCCCCCATGGGCGGCTTCGGTCTGAAAACGCGTTGTAAACTGTTTGACTGTGTAATTCGGCAGCGTCTCGGAGAAAGAAAATGCCGCTTCTCGGGTCTTATCGATCACAGGATCGCCGCTCGGCGGCAGCGAGAGGCTCCCACTCGACGTCGCGCTCGCTTCGCCAATTCGTGGGGCGGGCGGCGCTTGCGTCACGCCGTTAACCTCCTGCGCATGAATGCTGGGGCGCACGGCGGTAGAAGCAGAGTCCGCTGAAGCCGGCAGGCGATTGTCCGCGACCACAGGGGCAGAATCGGATGACGAATTGGAGCGGGGCGCACCCCGCTTCAGCACGGGAGGACCCGGATCCGTCGGGTCGGGAGGCGGCGGCGCGCCTGCCGAAGAGGATTGCGAGGATGCTGAAGCTGCTCCGCGCGAATCAGATTGGGGAGTATTGGGAGCTCCTGTGCGGCTCATCCGCGGAGGTCCGTCACCATCAGCTGCCGTACTGCTTTTCGCGCTATCGCTGTTACTCGAGTTCGGGCTATCGGAACTCGCGGCACGGCGTAGCTTGGGCGGGCCGTCGTTATTTCCGTGGTCGTCTCCCGATGCGATCGGCGAATCGTCGACCGCCTGGGACGCCGCCGCCCGCTCCTCAGCGGTCCCTACCTTGACTTGCGTGATTCTGAGGGCGTGGTAAAAGTCATTGTCGTCTTTGTTCGTGTCGACTGTGATCTGATCGCCGGGGTTGAAGTCTTTGACGCTTCCGTTTCCTCCGGAAGCCTTGTAGTACTTCGTAGCGTTCGCCGTTGAAATGGTCACAATGCGTTTGTCATCGGACTGGATTACGAGATCGCGGCTGGAGATCCTCCGGAGGACGCCCGCAAACGTAATAACGGGAGCCTGATTGTCCTGCGTGGAGGTGGTTCTTCCGCGGCGAGGGAACGGGCCGGAAGATCCTCCCTGCGGGTAAGGGCTTTGGCCGCCGGGGTATTGTCCAGGATACTGACCGGGATATTGCCCCGGTAAACCGATGATCTGGCCGAGAGCGCAACTCGCGACCAGGAAACCGGGGATTAAGAAACCGGGTCGAATCGCCATAGCTCTATTTGACGACATTTTGGGACCGGCCGTTGCTCCGATTTTTCACACCCGTGCCGCTCGCGTCACAGGGCGTCACTGCGCCTGGTGTTGATATCGAATCCACGGCGCAGGTCCGGACGAGAGAACTCGAATGCAAGATTACTGGACGGCCCGGATCGGCTTGTCAATTTCCTGATAAAGTGAGCATTCCGATTGAAAAGCGGGGCCACAACACAGGGACCGCTGGGAGATTCGTCGATGAAAGAGAAAGCTGGTAGTTCCACCCGCCGCCTGTTGTTGCAACGGGCGGTTCTTGCCTCAGGCGCAGCGGCGCTCGCAAAGGCCGCGGACGAGACGTCAACGACGGGGAATGCGCCAAAAGAACCCGCATGGAAGCGCCTCTTCCCGCCGAGTTTCCGTAACGAGAGGATCAAAACGTCCGGGGCGGAAATCAATGCGGTAATAGGAGGCTCCGGGCCTCCGGTGCTCATGTTCCATGGCGCACCACAATCTCTCATTACCTGGCGGCTCATCGCGCCCGATCTGGCGAAGGATTACACGCTCGTCATGTGCGACCTTCGAGGCTATGGCGATTCCAGCAAGCCGCCCGGAGGCGGGGACCACTCCGAGTACTCCAAACGCCCGATGGCGCTCGATGGTGTGGAAGTCATGAAACATCTTGGCTACGACCAGTTCCGCATGGTGGGTCACGACCGAGGCGGCCGCGTCGGCCGCCGCATGGCGCTCGATCATCCGGACAAGGTAACGAAGCTCGCTGTAATGGATATCGTTCCCGCGCACTACCTCTACAGCCACGTAACTCTCGAGTTTGTGCAGGCCTACTTTCACTGGTTTAACTACCTGCGTGCCGCGCCCGGGCCGGAGAACGAATTACTCAAGGCCAGCGAGGCTGCAAACGCCAGACCGACGACGGACGAAGCGCAGCTCGAATATCGCCGGCTGAATTCCGACCCGGCGATGCTTCACGCGATGTGCGAGGACTATCGCGCATCCGCTTCGATCGACTTGAAAATCGACGCAGACGACATTAAGGCGGGCAAGAAAATTCAGTGCCCGCTGCTTGTGTTATGGGCAGCAACGGGCGCAATGGGCAAACTGTACGACGTCTTGACGATCTGGAAGGACGAGGGCGTCAATGTGAGCGGCAAAGGACTGCCGGGTAATCATTCGCTGCAGGAAAGCGCCCCCAAAGAGACGATCGCGGAATTACAGCAGTTTCTGCGCAGCTAAGGCTTTGCGAACAACTTCTTTCGCCGTGGGCGCATCACAATCGTGGGGGCATCACAATAAGGTATGACCACAACGATACTCAAATGGCAGGATATTTTGCGCATCGCCAAAGAGGGCAACCCGGAGCCGGATCACAGGGTCGTAAAGACTGAGGCGGAGTGGCGCAAACAATTGACGCCTGAGCAATATCATGTGACCCGCGAAGCCGGTACCGAGAGGGCGTTCAGTTCGGAGATGTGCAGCCTGTTCGAGCCGGGGATCTATTCCTGTCTCTGCTGCGACACCCTGCTCTTCGACGCTACGGAGAAGTTCGAATCCGGTACGGGGTGGCCTTCATTTACTCAACCGATCAAACCCAACGTGATTGCTTATAACGTTGACAGCAGTTGGGGAATGACGAGGGTTGAGACGGTTTGCAACACGTGCGAGGCGCATCTTGGCCACGTCTTTCCCGACGGTCCCAAGCCGAGCGGCCTTCGTTACTGCATGAATGCCGTGGCTCTGAAGAAGGTCGGGAAAGAGTAACCCAGGAAAGAGTAAATCAGGAGTTGGGACCAGGGAAGCGGCCGAACCACGCAGCTTTGCCTATGACGTGGCCGTCCATCGCCTTCAGCAAGTCTTCACGCGTAGTGTTGGCCGGCAGGTCGAGTTTCGTGTCAAGAGCATAGAACTCGAACACATAGTGATGGATCGGCCCCGGACCGGCGCCTGGACCAAAGTAGGCTCCAGGCTGCGTGCCACCGCGGGAGGCGATTCCCGGACCATTGCGCGTTCCGTCGGGCAGATCTCCTTTGCCAAGCTCTCCCGGCAGTCCTTTGGCGGTACCAGGAATATTGAATGCCGACCAGTGGAGAGTGTCGGCAGTCGTTTTGTTGGTGGAATTCTCGGTATCGTGAAAAATCACTGCATAGGTTTGCAGAGTATCGGGCGCCGGGGCCGCATTTCCCCCCAGAGTCCAGTGAAATTCAAAGGCAGGCGATTTATTCTCGCCCCGACCCGAATATTTCATGGGAACCTCACCGCCATCCGGCCAGGCATCGGACGTCACGGAAAATACCAGTCGTGGCGCAGCCGGCCCACGGCCTCGTCCGCCCCCGGCGGGGGCCTGAGCGGGTGCCTGCGCGAGTGCCAGCGCAGATAGTGAGACGACCGCGGCCGCCGAAAGCAGAAGTCCTCTTGTTGCTTTCATCGCATTCTCTCCTTCATATAAGGAAGACCTTCATTCTGAAGTTCCCTTTTGTGTAGTCTATACGATACAACGTCCACTACACGCGGCGTGTTCTGCGAGACGCGGAGCGGCCGTAAGAGCACGCCGATGGAAAGAAAAAGAGGTGAGTGCCGCGACGGAATCCGCGAAGTTCAGCGCACTTTAGCCGTCAATGCTTCAACGGCATCTCCGCTTTTAACTGCCACGGCCTTCCTGCTTTTTGCCTCGACAACCGGACCGGCCATCACCCTCGAGAACGCTCGTGCGGCGGCGTATGCGCCAGGCAGCGAAAGCATCCACTTGTACTTCGGGACGCGGAAGCCGAGCCATTCCGGCTCGATATATTTCACGTCGAAAAGGGGGTTCAAAATCGAAGCGATTTGCGCGCGGCTTCGATAAAACACGCGCTCGTCAAGAAAAGCGAAGGCCGGTTTAAACCAGGCATCGCCCTCACCCCAGAAGTCGAAACCGAACCCCAAACCTCTGGTAAATTTCGCCCACCAGGTCCGGATGGGCCCTGGAGAAAACCAATGAACGCAAGGCAGACCTAAATGGGGTTCGCGAAGGACGCCTCTGGTCGGAAATATGCCGATCATCCGGCCGCCAGGCTTGAGAATACGCTGAATTTCGCTCGCGGCCTGATCCAGATTCTCCACATGCTCAAAAACCTGATTATGGACGACAAGGTCGAAATAATGATCGGGGAAATCGATATGTCCGGCCTTAATTTCCCGAATGACATTCTGATCGCAACCCCACGAACGGGCGAGTTCCGAATCCTCGACCCGGATTCCCTCATAGAATGTCTCGGCTCCATAAACTTCCAGCCCCTTTGCCCGAGCCGCCGCCACGAGAGCTCCGCTGCCGCACCCGAAGTCCAGAGACCTCGCGCCCGGTCCCATTTGAATAATTCTTTCCAACAAATACAAATTGTTGGGACGAAGGCTTGTCGGTGTTTCTTTTGGCGGTTCCTTCATATGTTTAATTGTGCTTCACTCCTGTTCCGAACCGCAAACGGCCTCGCCTAGTCGGTGGAAGCACGTCGGTTCGTTGCGGACCCGGCAGTTGTTTCGATGTCTTTTGCCGCATTCGGCACAGCCGGCGCCGAAATCCGGGTGGAAGCTTCGTCTGACGAGAGGCGCCCGTAAATCGCCGCGGTCTTCCGGGCGATCGCCCCCCACCCTCGCTCGCGGTTTATGAATTCCGCTCCTCGCTCCCCCATAACTGCGAGTTCGTTTTGTCCCGCCTTCAACGCGTTTTCAATGGCAGCCGCGATACCTTCGATGGTCGCAGTCGGAATAACGATACCGGCGCCGCTGTTTTCCATGAGCTCACCCAACCCTCCGGCTCGAGTCCCCAGGATCGGGCGAGCATGTGTGAGGGCGAGCGCGGCTACGCCGCTCTCCGACACGAAACCGGTGTAAGGAAGAACCAGCCCGTGATGGCGCTCAACCAATTCCGGCACCTCGCTTTCACTGATGTAACGGTGCATCACTTCAAACATTTCCGGCGCCTGATCGATGGATTCGAGACAGGTTTGCCAGTACAACCGGTCCGCCGAATTCTCTGCCTGGCCTGCAATCGTCAGCCTGACGCCAACGCCGGAGGCCGAGTTGACCCTTCTTACGGCTTCTATCGCCAGGCGTATTCCCTTGTTCTCACGAATCGAACCGAAAAGGAGCAGCCGCAATTCGTCGGCATCGGGAGCTTTCGACGGCAGCCTCTTGCCGATATTCATCGGGCCATGCGGAATTACTTCGATTTTTCCCGGGGCCTGGCCGAACTGCCGGATCAGGATCTCGCGGCCCGCCTGGTTGTGAACAACTAACACCTCGCTCAAGTTGCAAGCGTAGCGCCTCATTCCCACCTCGAGGAAACGCAGCTGCGGAGGGTAATGCCAGCGATGCGGAAGGGGATCGTGTACCGTAAAAACAATCCTGCAGCCGCGGGTTTTCGCGAGAAGGAAGGGAATCAGCCCGAGGGGGAAATGGGGCGGAAACTGGAAATGAATGATATCCCCGCGGCCGGTTGCCTTCCACTGCCGGCTTGCCGCTATCGCAAAGAACCGCAAATTCCGGTAGATTCGGGCAAGCAGGCCCGCATGGGAGATCCCTCGCCCGCCGAGTTCGATTATGCCTGCGCCGGCTGCCGCGATCTCTTTCTTGTAGACGAAGTTGTCGGGGCAAAAGAGAGTCAGGTCCGGCTCAACGGAAGCCAACGCCGCTACGAGTTGAGCCACGTACAGAGCCGCGCCGCTGGTCGGCTCGGGAACATGGACGAATACTCGGCGGCTTTGTCTGGTGCTCATATCCTGCTTGTGCTCGGGCTTGAAAATAAAATAATGACGCGCCTGCCTTAACCGGCTCGGCTAGAAGATACGAAACCAGGATCGCGTGGCGAGGAACATGATGATGATGAACGACAGCACCACCAGCATGGTCGTGCGGTCCTTCATCGCGAATAATACCGGGTCCTCGTCCATTTCGCCGCGCGAAGTAATGAGCCAGATCCGGCTGATCCAGTACAGCAGCAACGGGAAAAGCAACCAAAGGATGTCCGGATTCCGATAGAGCGATCGCATCAAGTCGCTGTTCATATACAGGGTCAGCACAAGGCTCGACGCGTAGCCTGCCGCAATGCCGAAAACCTTCACTTCCGCCAGATCGCTCGTGACATAGGCCCGCCGGATATTTCGGGTCGCACCCGAGTTGCTCAGGTTGGCCAACTCGGCGGCTCTCTTGGCGAAACCGAGGCTGAGAAATATGAACATCGAAAAAGAAAGCAGCCATACCGAGAGTTCAATGTGGTACGCGGCGGCTCCAAACAAAATTCGAATCGTATAAAGCGCCGCCAAAGCGAACACATCGACGAGCAACCTGGTTTTCAACCCAAACGAATACCAGAGCGTCAGCGCATAATATGCGAAAAGAACCCAGATCGCGGACGGAATAAAGATCACCGTTAGCCCCACACCTGCCAAAAACAGGCCGGGCGCCAGCGCGAAAGCCCAGGGCAACCCCAGCGCGCCGCTCGCGAACGGGCGATTTCGTTTCCTGTGGTGCTTTCGATCGCTCTGCAAGTCGGAAACGTCATTGATGATGTACGCGCTTGATGCCATGAATCCGAACGCGAAAAACGCTACGCACGCCTTCCAGACCATGTCGAGATGGGTGAACTGGTGAGACGTAATCAACGCCACAAAGACCAGCAGGTTCTTCAGCCACTGGTGAAAGCGCAACTCGCGACGGATCAGACTGAGCGTGGAGCGCGGGGAACTGAAAACACGGCTGACAACCGCGCTCTGTCGAGCCGTCCGCTCCACGTGCGCGGGCGTATCCACCAGAATTGCCTCGCGGCAGGCCTTCCAGATGGGCAAATCCGCGCTCGAGTTTCCAGCGTAGTCGAAGTTGGCCCCGTACCGCGCGCTCAACTCGGCGAGCTTGTCCGATCCCTTCAGGTTCGTAACGCCGTCAGATCCCATCACTCCGTCAAACAGGTCGAGGTGCCTGGCCAATGAATCCGCGAGCATCTGGTCCGAAGCTGTCGCCAGAATAATGGGGCGGCCGGTTGCCTTCTCGGCCCTGAGCCACTCCAGGAGCTCGGTGTTATAAGGCAGCGAGTCGACCGGAACGCGAACGTGTTGCAATATCCGGCGCTTCAGTGCCGCGCGGCCAGCCATCAGCCAAACGGGAAGCGCGAACACGAGCCAGGGTTTATCCCCCAGCAGAAGCGCGAGCGATTCCCACAGGAGATCTCCGCGCAGGAGCGTCCCGTCGAGATCCACACACAGCGGAACTGTCGTCACCGCCTCTGTCGCGTTCATGGGCGGCCAGCCTCTGGGGATAATGGCGCCTGGCATCCCATGCGCACCGCCCGGTCCGCGGGAATCGGAGTCTTTTCGTATTCCGACATGGTGTCGCGTTCGAACATCAACTTATACGAATCATAGGCGCTATTCCGCAGGACTTCCGCTACCGCGTCGCGCGGCCAGCCTTCGGGGGTCGAAATGATCGCAAACTCACGTCCCCCGACCTTCCCGGAAGCAACAGGAAAGCCATTCAGATCGGTCAGCTGACCTTCGACTTGTTGTCCCCCAGCATAGAGGCGGACGAAAATCGGACGCGACCAGGCGGTGAACAAGGCAACTTTCTGATCGCATGTGTTTCGCAGCTCGTTCGCGACCCGATCCACGCGTTCGCGTTCGTTCAGAATGTCCCGTCGATGGGCCCAGCTGGTAGAAACGAGCACTCGCGGCACAATGCGCGGAACGCCGGCCACTGGAAAATAGGGCGAAGGGTAGAATTTCAGAGCTACGGGACCCGCCGTGGAAGCTATTCCCTGATTTGCCAGAACGGCCGCTGCCGCCAGTCCGTAAGCCATCGCCGGCCCACGGCGCCAGGAGGCGAGCCATTGGCCGATCAGGATGGCGATCGCCGACAGGCAAAGTATGAAATGCCTTGTCGGCACCGGATTCGCGATCCAGAATGCGAAAGGTGGCAGGAACATTGCAACCGGACCGACCAGGCTGGTGAATCGTCCGAATCCTTCTCTCCCTTCTGCCGCTTTCGCTCCTGCCGCTCCGGTGCGATAAGCCCGAAAAGCCGCAACCAATCCGAGCAGCAGGGTCGCTCCGCCGCAGCCGAAAAACATTACTACCGCGCCTTTCGGAATATTACTGAAACTGTAGAACGCGTCGAAGAAACCGCTCGAAGGAAGAGGTGTGGGGGCCGCGCGGTCGACAAGAAAATGCTTCATCAGAAAAAACAAAACAAACGCCAGAGCGGGACCAATACAACGAACGAACGCCGAGTTTAAAAATCTTCTGACTGACCGGAAATCGGCACGCGCGAGCACGACGTAGGGCAGCGCCAAAAATATTTCGGCGCGGACGGTCATGGCGATGAGCAACAGAACGCAGCCTGCGACTTCGCACGCGACGGCCGTCCCACCGCGGGTCTGCAGGAAAAGGAATACACTGCCGCCCGCGAATAAGGCAAACGCCAGCAGGATCTGATGGCCCGACGTCCCCAATTGCAGCATCATCGGACTTAAGACGAACAGGATCAGGGCGATTGTCGCAACCCGGACTCCGTAAAGCAGCCGAGTCGACAGCCAGAAGCAGGCTGCCCCTATGATTGCTGCCCAGCTTCCGATCTGATTCATCAACGGTATCAGGAGATCGGGATCGCGAAGAACACGATCGTTAACGAACCAGTACACAGCCGCGATGTACCCGAAGCCAAAAGACGCTCCATACTGAAGGGGCGATGCGAGTCTCTTTCCGCTGTCGACTCCGTCGAGCAGGCCCGACAATACGGCATACAGATCGTATTCTTCAAGCACGTTACGAAATCGGAAAACGAAAATCCAGACGGCAAATACCGCGAGCGAAACCGCGGCGACGGCATAATCCACAGCGGGGCCCTCTGCGCGGCGCGAAAGTCCGGACGGAGCGACGGAGAATTGCGTTTGATTATCAATAGTCATAGAAGACGGCTACTTTTGCCAGACGCGAACCCAATCGACATCCATCGTCATGCTGTCAGAATGGACTCCGGTCATGTTACCGGCAGTCCAGTTTGCTCCCGCCTGCATTGCAAGGATAAGGAAATATCTCTGTTTATCGAATATCGGATAAGTCTTCTCCGAGTTCAGGCGCCGCCCATCAAAGAACCAGGTGACCTTGCCCGGCTCCCAAAGCATGCCGTATACGTGAAACTGTGAGAAATCGTTACTCGCGGGAAGCCGATAAACCCGATTTTCGTTGACTTCGGTTTGCTTCGTGCCGACCCAATGGTGTATGGTGCCGAAGAAGGTCGACGGCCGGTCTCCCTGACCTTCGAAAACATCGAATTCGCCGCCTTCGTGCGCCCCGTCATAGCGGTCTTCGGACCGGGGACCTTCGATTGGGATGAGCCAAAAAGCGGGCCAGGCGCCATTTACAACGTCCCACTTCATGCGGGCTTCGAAATAACCGTATTTCCAGGCATGAAAGTTGCGGCCATCCGGAGAAGCGGACTCGATGCTCGTGTCATCCGATTTTTGTCCGCGGGTCCATTTCAAATGCAGTATTCCGTCGGATGTCGAAATGTTCTGGATAGGACGAGGCTTGTGATTGAACCAGACATTTGCGTACCAGGTGTGGTCGCCCGACGCGTCCTGGCTCAGGTCCAGTGAATCAAACTCGTCATTGAAGACGAGCCGGTAACCAGTCGCGGGAGTGGGAGGCGTCAGCGACTGACTGGCGGCCAAAATCCCAAACGCAAGAACGAGCGCCGAGCCGGCCGCCTTCAAGCCGATTGTCAGCGTCGGCTCGCGCCTGGAGTGCTTCGGGAATTCTCCGCCGTGAGTTGACTTTCGATCCTTCATCAGGTTTGCTCCGAAAATTCGCATTTCGGCCAGCCCAAAGCCGCCCGATAAACCGCCAGAGTTGAGGCGGCCGTCTTCTCCAGTCTGAAGTCCTGTTCGAACCGCGCGCGGGAGGCAGCCCCGAATTTTACCCGCAAGCTCGCGTCTTCGAGCAACGAGACAAGGCGTGTTCGCATTCTTTCAATGTCTCCAATATCAACAAGGTAGCCGTTCACTCCGTCACTTACGGCTTCGGATGAGCCGCCGACATCCGTAGTTATCACCGGCAACCCCGCTCTCATCCCCTCAAGAATGCTTATCGGCAAACCTTCGAAGAAAGTGCTGAGAACGAAAATGTCGCTCTGCGCCAGCAACTCGCCGACCCGATTGGTAGCGCCAGGCATGGCGACCCGGTCCGCTATGCCAAGTTGGGCCGCCAGTGCCTGAGTCTCGGCAAGGAGAGGGCCGTCACCGGCTAATGTGAGCGCCCATGGCAGATCGATACCGGCGAGAGCCCGGAGCAGCGTCCCATGATCTTTTTGAGGAGCAAAGCGCGCCACCATCACGATGTGCGGTATATCTTTCGGTCCGTGCTGAGCGCGATGCGGTGAATCGGGCATTCCGTTCCAAACTGTAATGAGCTGCTCCGGATGTCCGATTCGTCTGCTCAGGGCCAATTTGCGATTCGCCTGCGAGACCATGATCATCGGACCGCCGAGCTTCGCCGCGAAGCGCTCCGCCAGGGTCGCGATCCGGCTTTGCAGCGGGGAATCGCCTTCGACAAAACTCCAGGTGTGCGCGGTAAAGACTCTCGGCGTTCCCGTGATCGCCGCGGCTGCTCGGCCGACAATGCCTGCCTTTGAGGTGTGGGTGTGTACGAGGTCCGGCTTTTCGTCGCGGATGATCGCGGAGAGTTCCGCAATGGCCCGGAGGTCTGTCCACGGACGAATCGGACGCACCAGATGCTTCATGCGATGAACGCGAACCCCGGCATTTCGAGCTTCATCGCACAGGAATCCGTCTTCCCCGGTAGCGATTACCGGTTCGACTTCGCTCTTGAGTCCTGCAAACAGGTCCCGGACGTGCACTTGCGCACCGCCGTGCTCCGCGCGCGTGATTACGTAAAGGACTTTGACCTTGCGTCCCGAAGCGTCCGCCCTGGATTCACAAATCATTTGGACCCGTGGGCCCCGGGTTGCTCTACTGACGCCGCGTGTATCCCATTTCCTCGTTCGGGGACCCCGCGGCGACCATATATCCCCTCCCATTCGCGAATGATCTTATGCATCGAATACTTCTCCATGCAGTGATTCCGCGATGCCTGTCGGAACTCTTCCAGTTCCTTCTCGGGAAGATCCGCCAGACGCTGCATCGCCGTTCCCAGAGCCGCCGAATCCCGTGAGGGAACCAGATATCCGTTCACGCCGTCCAGAACGATTTCCCGATTCCCCCCCACGTCGGTAACCACGAACGGAAGACCCGACGCCGCGGCCTCAAGGAGCGCGATCGACAGGCCCTCGAATATCGACGACATGACGTAAGCATCCGCCGCGTTGTACCAGCCGGAGATATCGGGACGGACACCTGCAAAGCGTACCCGATCGGCGATCCCGAGCTCTGCGGCATAAGCTCCCAGCTCATCCCGCAGGACTCCGTTACCCGCAATGAGTAGTACCGATTTCTTGTCCCCGAGTTGCGCAAAGGCGCGTAACAGGTTGGGGAAATCCTTCTGAACCACCAGACGTCCCACGGCCATCCATACGAATTCATCACCGAATCCGAACTCCGCGCGAACGCGCCGTCGCTTTTCCGCGGACGGAGCGAAGCGTTCCGTATCGACTCCGTTGGGAACCACCGAAATTTTGCGTCGCGGAGCAGCACCCACTGCGACGTAGCGTTCGTAAGCCGCCTCGGAAATAATCGTTGTGTGATCCGCGAGGGCGTCTGTGAGGCGGTAGAGAATCTCCTTGTGCCGAGTCCCTCCCCCTTTTTCGGATTCCTCACGGAGATTATGGGCTGTGCAGATCAACATCCGCATCGGAGTGAACAGACGGGTCGCGCGCGCCAGAAGATTGGCATGGACCATGTGACTATGTACCACGTCGGGTTTCCACTCGCGTATGATCCGCGCGAACTTTACAATTGCCCCGGGATGGGGAATTCCGCGAGGCATATCCAGTGAGTGGACGGGAATGCCCGATGTCCGCAAGTCGTCGGCGAAAGCAACCGGCGCCACCATGCATACGACCGCGACTCCCCAACCCCGCTGCTGCAGTCCTTTTGCGAGCGCCGCGACCTGAGCGTCGGCCCCGCCATATTGCAGCGAGGTAATCAGAAACAAAAGCCGTTTGTTCCTGACGGGAGGAAGCCCATTACTGATTGATGGTTCGGTTCCAGTCATATTATTTCGATAAATCCTGCCCGGCGGGAAACGCCGCTGACGGTAGTCGCGGGTTGATACGTATGCCTGTCTGTTGTCTCCGTTTAACCTGCGGATTAATCAGCGAAAGCGCCCGACGGCATCGCTTCCGCAAATTGCTCCTCTTCCGCAAATTGCTCCTCGCTGAGTAACCATTCTTCAGAGAGCATGTATTCCTCTTCCCGCGAATAGCGGCTGACGACTATCGCCAGAAAAATCATCGCGCAATAGTCATCCGGGGCCGAAGCGTAGCCGAAAATTCCCGACGCTTCCACCATCCCATGCAGCAGGATAACGATCGCGCCGACGAGCGCCCACCGGCCTTTTCGCCAGGTCGCGAATTCGCGAAACGCCAATCCGTAACTCTTTGCGAGCAGGAACCAGAAGATCGCGAGAGTCGGGAGCGACCCGACAAGTCCCTGTTCGGCGAGCATCGTGAGGTAGATATTGTGGTACGCGCCTGCGTCGAGATGTTCAATGCCGTAGATACCGGAGTTCATGCCGTATACGCCCGGCACACGCGAGGCGAGATCGTCATGCCACGATTCGAATCCATATCCGAAAATCGGCTGTTCTGTGAACTTCTGCCATGCGACATACCACAGATCCCAGCGGCCCTCGGTGACACGTGACATGTCCCTGAAATCTGTATAGATCAGTGCTGCGGCAAGACCAGACAACAGGCACGCGGCGGCGATCCAGCCCACGAATCTTGTATTGAACTTCGGACTGCGCAATGCTCCAATCAGGAGCACTGCGAACAGCGCGACGGACGAAATCGCAAGCGGCGTACGCGAGCCCGTCATGAGGCCGGCAACAAAGAAGACCAGTATTCCGACTGCCACGAGCAATTTTTTTGCATGGATCAGGCACGCGGCCGCCAAGTAGCACACGACTGCATCCATCGCGATGTTGTTAAGGGGAACAGACAGGATGAGAGCCCCTTTGAACACCCGCAGACTTTCATAAGTCGGAATGCGCGCGCCCATAACCTGGAAATACACGTTCAACATGTATACCGACATCACGAAGGAAGCGCCCAACATCGACCACCCGAACCACTTCGACGTGAAATCGTCGCGCAGGGCACGCGCAACGGTGAGGCAAATGACCGACATCAAAACGAGCTTGAACCAGTCGGTGCGCGCGACCGCGGGTTGAGTCGCGAGGAGCGTGGGTACCAGAAGGAGCGCAAGCTGGACGCTGAAAAGAACCAGAAGCGTCGTTTCGGTTCTTCCCGCAGACTGCCGGTACCAGATAAAGGCAAGGAGGATCGCCGCTCCCACGATCGGCGGGCGCAGCAGGAGGACGGAGACACCCGCATTCCATGCGTATAAGGGCCAATACGCTGCAATGGCAAATGCGATGAGAGCCACAAGTCCGGCAGATATCAGACTGTCCGGAGACACCGGGTTTTCGAATATCGTATCGGCGTGCGAAACGTACCTGTCCATCACCGCTCTCCGTTCAGTTCCCCGCCTGAGCGGTCAGCGAAGGCGCATGAACGGGAACCGCTTCATCGGCGTGAGCTCCGCTCGCAAGGCACTTCCATAAGCCAAACAGAAACGCCACACCCTCGGCTATAACTCCGCACCAGAGAATTGCGCTTGGTTCAGTCCATCCGCGGACGGCGAAGCGGAGCCCGGTCACGGCGCCATATGCCCACAACATCCGCCGTGCGTAGACGCCGCCTTGCTGTGTCGCGAACTCATATTTCGCCAGCAGGAAGTTCGCCGTCATCACCAGCACGTACATCACCCAGGCGGGAACGAAGCTGCAGACGGCCGCGAGATCCGCCGCCGAAAACTTTCCGCGCATGTACACGAGGCGCACCAGTTCAGTCCGCAAGAGAATCTGAAGAATCGCCACCGGGCCGAGTATCAGAAGTGCGATCAGCAAATATTCAATCAGTACGCGCTTTCGGTTTTCGGGAGCCACCAGACACATACGCGCCTGCGCCAGCTGAGAGAGCGGAAGGGAAAAAAGGCTTAGCGAGAGCATGCCGATCCGCATCGCATAATTATTCGCCGTTACTGCTCCCGTCGCCGCGAGGCTGAGAAACCAGACGGCAAGGAGTTGATTCGTGAGGTACCCGGCGCTTTCCGTCGCCGAGGCGCTCATTTGCTTCAGAAACGACTGCATGCCTCGAATTTTCAGAGGGTGAAGCAACGATTCGCGGTCGAACCTGAGGTTCCCCGTGGTGACGATAAAGATGAGACTCGCCAGTCCAACCAGTGCAAATCCGAAAGTCATCGAGACCGGCAGACTCAACTGGTCCGCCCCCCAGATTGTGCACATGAAAATGAGAGCGATTGCCATGATCAGGTACGCCAGACCCTGCACCACCATTGCGATGATGTTGCGGCCCATGCCCAGACACATCCCTGCGCAGATGCCGATCAGAACAACCGGGACGAAACTCAGGCTGAGAATAACCAGGGTGTTGGCGGCCCCGGCGTTAACGGACTGGCCGGCCAGTCTGGCGAATACCGGCGACCCGATAATGCATACGATCGTGGCAACAACAGCCGCGCCAGCTGTAAAGTTAAGGATCGCGGCGAGCCACTTGCCCTCTTCGCGTTGTTGCTTCGCTTTGGCGAACGCCGGTACAAAAGCGACACAGAAAGCGCCCCCCATGAAGCTCATCAGGGTAAAGGGAAGTTGCTGGAAGGCGAAATAGGCGTCCATCTGACCGGAAACGCCAAATTTAGCTGCTATGTATGCCTCCCGCACAAATGCGGCAAGCTTGAAAAGAATCCCAACTCCTACACTCGCAGCAATAACGAGGGCAGAGCGGCTTCGGGCGGCGGCTCGGAGCGCGTCCGCGAGTCGGATCGCCTTCTCCCAAACCTGGCCGCCGCCGTTCGAATCCTTCGTCAGGCCTTCGCGGTTCAAACCTTCGCGCTCCTCGGCGCCGGCTTCGTGCCGTACACATACTGCGAGTCGTAGTAACCGCCGAACATGCCGTCTCTGGCATGATTCAGGACCATCCCGACGATGTTGATGTCCAGCGACTGCAGTTTACTGATCAGGCTGGCCAAAGCCGAAGCGCTGGTTTTGTCCGCGTGAGCCACTACAATAACGCCGTCCGCGATTCTGGCCAGTTGTATCGATTCCGCAAGAATGGGCGGCGGCGCGTCAATAAGCACAAGATCGTATTCACGGCCAGCTTCAGCCACGATTGCCGGCATCAGCATACCGTGCTGGTCGAAGGCCAGCTGCGACGAGCCGCCCGCGGGGAGCACGTGAAGGTTCGGCTGCCCCGGAACGGGAACCACCACATCTCTCCATTTCGTCTTTCCCTCGAGCACGCTGCAAAGCCCCTCTCTCTCATCAATTTCAAACAGGCGGTTCACGACGCCGCGACGCATGTCAGCATCGATCAGCAACGTCTTTTTCCGCATGGACGCGCTGGCCAGAGCGAGATGAGACACAACTGTCGATTTTCCTTCGCCGGAAGCGGAGCTTGTGACCAGGAGTGAACGCGTTTTCTCGAAATCGATCGACAGCATCAGCGTGTTTACCAGAGTTCGCACATTTTCGTGGAACCACTGCGCGCTCTTCAGAGACTTCGTACTGCGGTTGACATCGGGCGCCGAGAGTTCGGCCAGCGGCATCTTGCCCCTGATAATGGGCAACTTCGCCATCACATTCACCCTCATATGGCGCGCCGCGCTCTCCGCCGAGGAGACGCGATTCTCAACGGTGTCGACGAGCACGATCAGGCCCAGCCCCATCACGGTCGCAAGCACAAATGCAGCCGACATGATAAGGCGGGTGTTCGGGAACGAGGCGAATGACGATGGCCGTGCGGGATTCGCCATGCGCGCGACGCCCTTCTCGTATCCGAGGTCGATGTCCGAATCGCGTATGCGCTGGACCAGACTGTCGTACCGCTTTTTGTCTTCCTCGGATTGCTGTTTCAGCTTGGCATATTCCACGCCCCGCGTCGTCAGGCCCCCTAAATCCTCTTTCGCCTTATCCAGAACCGATTTGAGAACCTGTTCGTGCTGTAAAGCTTCCTGATAAGCTCTCGCGCTCCGTTGCGCAATGTTCGAATGGAGCGTTTCGATTTGACGGTTTATTTCCGCCAGCAGATTCGTGACTTTCTGGTATTCGGGGTAATTCTCGCCATACGTTGTCTTCACGTCCGCGAGACGCTGCAGCAGTTGGTTCTTGCGTTCGAGCAGCTTGTTCAAATCCTCACCCTGATTTGAAATTTGCGCCGCTGCCAGCGAGCCGGAATTGACCACATCGAGCTCAGCTTGTTTCTTTGATCGTTCGCTTTGCGCGGTAGTATAGGCGTTTGTCAGCTGATCGAGCCGGTTCGACGCTACCGTCGTTCCATCCCGCGGATCAAGCACGTTGAGTTCCTTGCTGGCTGCTGCAATTTGCCGGTCCTCTTCCGCAAGGCGCGTTTCCAATTCGGCTTTCTGCTGCATCATTGTCGTCCGCATTGCCGATGTGTCCTGGGCGCGTAAATGACCGACATAGTCGACGTACGTAGCAGCAACGTCGTTGGCCACCGCAGCCGCGAGCTCCGGGGTTGTCGCGTCGTAAGTGATGTCAATCAGATAAGAGTTGGGAGGGCGCTTCACTTTGAGATTCTTCAGCTGAATTGGCCCTTCGGTGATTTCCTTGACCACCTCGGGGGGGAGTGGCTTTCCAAATCTTCCCGTCAACTGTTTCTCACGCGAAAGCAGATTGTACTTCGCAACGATCGGGCGCAGCACCGGATCGGACTGCACGAGTTCCACCTGAGTCGTGACAATCTGATCCATGTCACCCATCGACGTAGCAGGCGTCCCAATCTGGTCCAACCCCTGCATTGCGGAGCGGCGATCAATTTCGACCTGAGCCGTGGCTTCGTACATTGCAGGCGTGAGCAGACACATAACGGCGGTCGCAGCCATGGCGATGATTACGAAGCTCGCAAAGAGTAGTTTGTGCCGCCCGACAATGCCGAACAGGTGGCGCACAGACGGCTCCGGCTGCACCGTAATCGGTCGCAGAGGCGACAACGCTAATGAACGCGGTCTCTGCTCAATTTGCATGAAGTATGAATTCTCCTGACGAAAAATTACAACGCGCTATCCCGCGCCCGTCCGTTATCCCGCCAGAAACTCTACCGGAGACCGGTAGACGCAGATCCTCGGCGGCGACGCAGAACCCTTCTGATGCGGATTTCTCAAAGTCTGCCCCAGACGGCCATTCCGGAAAGAGTGGATCCCCCGATTTCGGCCAGTTTCTCCAGGGTTGTCAGCGTGATGCGCTTACCCGTAGCGTCGGGGATGTACAGTACATCGTTCGGAAGCAGGGCAACATCGGGCGCAGAACGTTTGACGATATCGCGAAGGGGGACGGTAATTTCCTGACGCTCCTTCGTTCCCGGCTTGATCCGGTAAACATACGCCTGTTTCGTCGAAAATGACGTAAGACCCTGGCACTGCGCCAGTACTTTCAGAACGGTCGTTTCAGTATCGTCGTGAACCGGCAGAGCGCTGGGAACCTTGACATTGCCTACCACATACACTTTGTCAGCTTCCGGCACACGAATCTCCTCGCCGCCAACGAGAGGAATGTTCAGAGAAGGGTCCGTATCGTGCAATAACGCGTGTACCGGAATGTGACGGGTTAAGGGAGTTCGAACCCCGTCCGGACCCGTTTGGAATGACGTCACGACGATGTCTGGACCCGCGTCCTTTGTCATCCCATGCGCCTGTGAAAGCGCATCCAGCAGCGTCATACCCGAGGTCGCCTGAAATTGTGTCGGGAGGTTTACCGCGCCCACCACGTTAATCGGGCGGCTCCGGAAGTCCATAATCGCCACAGATACACTCGGGCGTACCAGCAGGTGTTGCTCTTTTGTCGCCGCGGCGATTAACTGCTCGATCTCCGGGGGCTTCAGACCAGCCACGTGAAGCTTATTTTGTAAAAGCGGAAGGGTGATACTTCCATCCTCGGCGACCCGAAAGGCCCTGCTCAGCTCCGGGCAATCCATCACGGTGACGCCCAGCAAGTCGCCCGGTCCCACCGCCAGCCAGGGCAGATTCGTGAGAGGATTATCCGACTGTACGCCGGGAGTAGCGCGCGGCGCGCTCGGCGCACCGGCGGACGGGAGGTCTGTTTGCGCTGCGATGCCGAAGGCGAACAATAAAATGCCGACCAGCGAACGATATAACAGCTTCATAATGATTAACTTCCTGAAAATTGCTCTTGGCCGCGACGGATCTTTTGGCCCCTTTTTCCATGCCCTGCTCTCATTGGACTTATGCCAGTCGCCATGGCACTGCCGCTTCGTTTCGAGACGCCGGCGCCACAGAGACGCATGCCCTACGTGGCTCGACTGATATGCGGCGCTGTGGTACGGAAACCATAACTACCAGAGAGTGACAATCCTTAAATCTGAAACTCTGACAACAAGCCCTTCAATTTTCAGGAACCCTCGCGTTGATCTCACCCGCTCGCCCATGCAAGCCTGCTCGAAGACCACTCCAAGTGGCTTTTTCCCGGCGCTTACTACATGGATCAGGCCGAAACGATTGAGAATTGCAAACAGATCTGATAATTTGAAACGGCGAAATAAGTGACTTGGGAATAACGGTTTCTTTTCATGACCCGACCACTCTCGCCGACTCACGTATTGGGTCACGAACTCAGTGAAGCCCTTGTCGCGCAGGCTCGCATATCGGCGCTCAGACTTGGCACCGACTACCAGCGTCGTTTCAAATTCACGACACTCCGCCGAAGATGTTTCTTCACCACGCACTTTTATTCAATCCGTCACGAAAACTGCCGCTAGCGATCAAAGAAGACGCTTCGCCCTTTGGCCCCAGCTCTAGCCAAAACTCGACACGGACCGCTCATTTGTGGCGCAAAGTTATACCTGCAAGTATGCCAGAAGGGTTCCGCTAAAATCAAGGATTCAAAGGGGGCATGTGTATTAAAACACGGATTATAACGGCCCCTTTCTTACTCGGTTCGTTGCGAAGGTCGACCCTCATTTCCGCCACTCCGCCGGACGCGAACCTCCGCCTCGCCCTGGCCGCCAACACTCGAAGAATCCGGAACTTCGGACGGGACTTCCCAATAAAAGCACCCCTCTTGCGTTTCGCACTTTGCCGTGCCGGTCGAGGGCGGCAAAGGTCGAGCGTCTTAGTTCTAAACCATGATTTGAATGGCGCGGACTTCGTCGGGCAGCAGGACGGTACGCGGGTACCGGTTACGAACGGTAATGCGTACGAATTGACCCCAAACCGATTGCCCACTGCCGAGCCAGTCTTGCAGCACGGCACTGTAGTCGTTTCGGGTTCCCTTGGCTGAGATGGGTATACGCGGGGGACGTTTTCGATCTACATTGGGGGCGACTTCACGTCGGCCGGTTTCCGGATGACCTAATGGCGGCGCATTATCTCGAGCGCCCCTCGTCGTGTCCAGGAATTGTCGGCGCGTCGTGTGCCCTCCTGCCGTCGGAAACGAGGCTACCCGAACCTCGCCCCTTATGCTGAGATCACTGTTGGCGAGCCCATTGGTAT
>Ga0206845_1088_pt1 | contig 29705 bp, 13 predicted proteins | sample Alteio_BWOrgCont_19_FD_152887 | JGI IMG/M metagenome (GOLD analysis project Ga0206845, IMG submission 152887) | Enriched cells from forest soil in Barre Woods Harvard Forest LTER site, Petersham, Massachusetts, United States -... | ecosystem: Environmental > Terrestrial > Soil > Temperate forest >...
CTGGGGATACCCGCCCTTAAACCCTTTCAAATGCACGACCAATTAACCGACTCGCGTTTCTTGTGGCACGGCCCTAAAAACTACGTCCAGTTGAATCCCCAACTTCTGCCGGCACATATTTTCCGGGTCCGTAAACACGTTCGCTCGGAGCGGGATTTTGATTATTACCTTTAATATGGCCACCACGACTACAGGCATAGAACGAGACCCGATGTGGTACAAGCGCGGGGTCATCTATGAAGTCCATGTCCGCGCTTTTAGCGACGGCAACGATGACGGTGCCGGCGACTTCCGGGGTTTGACCAGCAAACTTGATTACCTCCGCGACCTCGGGATCAACGCGCTCTGGCTGCTGCCCTTTTATCCCTCACCTTTGAAAGACGATGGCTATGATATCTCCAATTATTGCGACGTGCATCCCATGTATGGCACGTTGACTGACTTTCAAACCTTTCTCAAGGAGGCACACCGTCGCGGTTTGCGGGTGATAACCGAACTCGTGCTCAATCACACTTCTGATCAACATCCCTGGTTTCAGCGCGCCCGCCGTTCCCCGCGAGGCAGCCGATTCTGGAATTATTATGTGTGGAATGATACGCCGGACAAATACGCCGGCACCCGCATCATCTTTAAGGACACCGAAGTTTCCAATTGGGCCTGGGATCGCGTGGCCAACGCCTTTTACTGGCACCGTTTTTATTCTCACCAGCCCGACCTCAACTTCGACAATCCCGAGGTTCACGACGAGCTTATCAAGGTGCTGGATTTCTGGCTCGACCTGGGCGTGGATGGTGTGCGTCTGGATGCCGTGCCTTATCTCTATGAGCACGAAGGCACCAGTTGCGAAAATTTACCGGAGACCCATGCGTTTCTCCAAAAGTTGCGGGCACACGTGGACGAAAAATATACAGACCGCATGTTACTCGCGGAGGCGAACCAATGGCCGGATGATGCTGCTGCCTATTTCGGGACCGGTCGCGGCACCGGCTGCCACATGGCTTTCCATTTCCCGCTCATGCCCCGGCTCTTCATGTCACTGCGCATGGAAGATCGCGCCCCGATCGTGGATATCATGGAACAAACGCCGCCGATTCCTGAAACCTCCCAATGGGCGTTATTCCTGCGCAACCACGACGAATTGACATTGGAAATGGTCACGGACGAAGAACGCGATTACATGTACCGCATGTATGCCCATGTTTATCAGGCACGATTGAATCTCGGGATCCGCCGGCGACTGGCTCCGTTGCTGGGCAATGACCGCCGGCGCATTGAACTGCTCAACGCTTTATTATTTTCACTCCCGGGCACGCCCGTCATCTATTACGGCGATGAAATCGGCATGGGTGAAAACATCTACCTGGGTGACCGCAATGGCGTGCGCACGCCCATGCAGTGGAACTCCGACCGAAACGCAGGCTTTTCCCGTTCCAACCCTCAAAGCCTCTACCTCCCTATCAATCTCGATCCGGAAAACCACTACGAGGCTGTTAATGTAGATGTGCAGCAGCGCAATCCTTATTCCCTGCTATGGTGGATGCGCCGACTGATTACCTTGCGCCGGCGCTGGCGCGCTTTTGGACAAGGCACCTTTGAGTTTCTCCATCCCGAAAACCGAAAAATCCTTGCCTGTATCCGGCGCTTTGAGAACGAAACGATTCTCATCGTTGCCAATCTGTCTCGCTTCGCACAACAGGTGGATCTTGATCTCGCAGCCTTTAAATCACTTACCCCCATCGAGCTCTTTGGGCGCACACCTTTTTCAATGATTACTGACAAGGCCTATTCTTTGTCGCTCGGCCCGCACGCATTTTTGTGGTTTTCACTCGAAACCACCGGCCCGGATGGCGCCGGTCAGGCCAGCCCGCGAGAAGTCGCGGAAACTCTGGTCACTCTTACGGCCGTGGAAAATTGGGCAGAGATCCTGGACGAATATCATCAGGATGCGTGGGAAAGCGCCATGCGGGCATGGATGCCATCACGGCGCTGGTTTAGTGGTAAAAACAAGGATCTGAAGGCCATTCATGTTGAAGAAATTATCCCGATTACTTCTAGCGCGGAAAAAACTTTTCTGACACTGCTTAGGGTCGAATACATTCAGTCGGAAGCAGAGATGTATCTTCTCCCGCTTGCGGCAGCCTTTGGCGAACAAAAAGAAACCATACTGCGTGAACGCCCCGCGCTGGTGATCGCAAAGGTAAAGGTAGCCAATGAAACCCAGGATGGCGTGCTGTATGACGCCATTGGGAGCCGCACTTTTTGCCGCACTTTGCTGGAAATTTTCCGCACACCTCCCCTCATGCGTGGACGGCAAGGCGATTTAGACGCCACCCATACTTCAATCCTGACCCAGCTCCTTCCTCAGGACGAATCCCTGGAACCCAATGTCGGCAGCGCCGAACAGAGCAACTCTTCCATCGTCTATGGTGACAAATTAATACTGAAAATATTTCGGCGAATCGAGCCCGGCATCAATCCCGAACTTGACATCGTCGCGTTTCTAACCTCAAAACAATTTCCCTATGTTCCCGCTCTGGCAGGCGCCCTGGAATACCATACCCCCGCCGACAAAGCCATCACGATAGCCGTGCTTGATGCCTTTGTGCCTCGCGCCAAAGACGCCTGGAGCTATACGCTCGATTCGTTGAGCCGCTTTTATGAGCGGGTTCAAACCATGCCCGCTTCGAATGGCCAGCCTGCGTTGCCACCGGTCACGCCGGTAAACATCGGGGATGGTGGATTGCCGGAGGACGTAAAAGGACTCATCGGCACCTATGCTGAAAGCATGCGCATCCTCGGACAACGCACTGCCGCTCTCCATCTTACACTGGCCTCGGATTCAGAAAACCCCGCATTTGCGCCGGAGCCATTTACGCCCCATTACGAGCGCGGTTTATTCCAATCCATGCGCAACCTGACCCGGAAAATTTTTTCTTTATTGAACCGGGAACTAAAATCCCTTCCCGCCGATATCCAGCCTATGGCAAAACAGGTTTTGGGTTGCGAATCAGAAATCCTGCAACATTTCCGCACTCTCTACGGGAAGCCTTACCGTGCCATGCGCATCCGCAACCACGGCGACTATCATCTGGGGCAGGTGCTTTACACTGGCAGTGATTTTCTGATCATTGATTTTGAGGGTGAGCCGATCCGCTCCATGAGTGAGCGGCGGCTGAAAACCTGCGCGCTGACCGACGTGGCCGGTATGATTCGTTCGTTTGATTACGCCTCCCATACCGCCCTCGCTAAATACCTCGAACAGGGCAAACTCAATCCCGCGCAACTCAACGTCATGACCCTGTGGGGCCGGTTTTGGACGCGATGGGTGAGCGCAGTTTTTTACCAGGCCTATTGCGGAGCGGTTGGAACGGGAACCTTTTTGCCGGTCAATGATCGCGAGCTGCGCGATCTCACGGATATCTTCATTTTGCGAAAGGCGATTTACGAAATTGGTTATGAACTCGGCAGCCGCCCCGATTGGGTTAAAATTCCTCTCCAGGGCGTGCTCGAAATTATGCGCCAGGAGAATCCAAAATGAACGAGTCCGCATCTGGTTTCCGCCGGGAAGCCTTTCGTGCTTCGGCGTCCCGCCGATGGGCATGGATGAACAACAAATTGAAACGAAATGAATTGCCGCCATTGACAAGAAGTGCATCCGGATGGATAGTGCGTTGCCGCGCCTTATCGGCGTGGCGAATTTAAAGGAGTATGGAAAAATACATTTGTATTCATGGCCATTTTTATCAGCCGCCCCGGGAAAATCCATGGCTTGAATCTGTCGAAATGCAGGCTTCGGCGATGCCCTATCACGATTGGAATGAACGCATTTGTTTTGAATGTTATGCCCCGAATGCCCGCGCGCGCCTGCTGGATGGCGATGGCCGCATTGACCGGATTGTCACTAATTATTCCCGCATTAGTTTCAACTTCGGCCCGACACTGCTTTCCTGGATGAAAGACAAGCAACCCGAGATCCACGATGCCATCGTGCAAGCAGACAAGAAAAGCCGGGAACGTTTCTCCGGCCACGGTTCCGCGCTCGCGCAGGCATACAATCATGCGATCCTGCCGCTCGCCAACGAGCGTGATAAACAAACTCAAGTCATCTGGGGCATCCGCGATTTTGAATCCCGATTTGACCGCAAACCGGAAGGCATGTGGCTGCCGGAAACTGCGGCGGATAACGCGTCGCTTGATGTTTTGGCTCAGCATGGAATCAAATTTACCATCCTTTCTCCTTTCCAGGCCGCCCGCCTGCGCCCACTGGAAGGAAACGCAGAATGGCAGGACGTCAACGGTGCAAAGATTGACCCCACCATGCCGTATCTCGTGAAACTGCCGGAGGGGCGTTCCCTGGTTGTCTTCTTTTATGATGCGCCAGTTTCCCAGGCGGTGGCCTTTGAAAAGCTTTTAACCAACGGCGAGACCTTCGCCGGCCGTCTGCTGGGTGCCCTTGACGAAGCCCGCCAGCATGACCAGCTTGTTCATATTGCCACCGATGGCGAATCCTACGGCCATCATTTTCAATATGGCGACATGGCACTTGCGTATGCGCTGCATAAAATTGAAGAGAGTGACCGGGCGAAACTGACAATCTATGCCGAGTTTTTGGAGAAACATCCGCCCACCAATGAAGTGGAAATTCACCAGCCCAGCGCGTGGAGTTGTTCCCACGGGGTCGAACGCTGGAAAGGCGACTGCGGCTGTAATGCCGGCCATGACGGATGGAACCAGCAATGGCGCGCGCCACTGCGCGCCGCGCTTAACGAGTTAAGCAAAAAACTCGCCGTTTTCTACGAACAGAAGGCGAAGGAATATTTGCGCGACCCCTGGCTGGCGCGCGATGAATACATTTCTATTATTCTGGACCGTTCACCGGAAAGCATAAAAAAGTTTTTCGCCACGCACGCCGCGCGCGATTTGGATCCGGGCAATCAGGTTGGCGCCATTCGCCTTCTGGAGATGCAACGCCATGCGATGTTGATGTTCACCAGTTGTGGCTGGTTCTTTGACGAAATTTCCGGCATCGAAACCGTTCAGGTCATTCAATACGCCGCGCGCGCGCTGCAGTTGGCCACCGAACTGGGGGCGGAAAACCTGGAGCCGCGCTTCCTCGAGGCCCTTGAGCAAGCGAAAAGCAATATTCCCGAAAACCAAAACGGGCGCGTTATCTATGAAAAATTTGTAAAGCCCGCGGTGATGACCCGTGAAACCGTGGTCGCGCACTTCGCCATCAGTTCGCTTTTTGAATCTTATCCTGCTGAAGCGAAAATCTTTTCCTTCAGCATTACGCAGGAAGACCGGCAGCTTTGGACCGCCGGGGATGCGCGGCTTGCTGTGGGAAGGATTAAGGTCACCTTCGATGTCACCGGCAACTTCGACACCGTTTGCTACGGCGTGTTATACATGGGCGGGCATAATTTGAATTGTGGTGTTCGGCTGTTTCAGTCGGCGGAAAAATACCAGGAGCTGGTCACCCAGTCGCAGGCCGCATTTCAAGGCGCGGATTTTCCGGAAGCCATTCGCGTGCTGGACCGGCATTTTGGCGAGACGCACTATTCGCTGAAAAACCTTTTTCGTGACGAGCAATACAAGGTGCTCCATCAAATTCTCGCTGCCACACGGGACGACATCTACAACGCGTACAAGTCGCTGACCGATCGTTACGCGCCGCTAACGAACTTTCTGAATGATACCCATATGCCGCCGCTTCATTCGCTGGCGCCGGCCGTGGAATTTGTCATCAACGCCGAACTGCAAAAGCAATTTGAAAACGGCCACCCCGACCCCGAGCGGGTTAAATTGCTCGTCGCGCAAGCGCAAAAGACCAATGCCGCTATTGAGAAGGACATGCTGGCTTTCGCTGTCAAAAAACATTTTGACCGCCTCAGTGAGGAACTTCTTAAGACGCCGGAAAATTTGGATTTGCTCCAGCGGTTGTCTAATTCGAGCGGTTTGCTCCCGATACTCCCGGTGGGAGTCAACTTATGGAAAGTGCAGAATGCTTACGATCAACTGCGAGGAAGGCTCTTGCCCCAGGTGGCAGAGCGCGGTGATGGCAAAGCCGGGATTTGGATGGAAAAATTCTTTGCTCTGGGCGAACAACTCGGTTTCCACATTGACCGCAACCTTTTAAAAAAGGCCGCATGAAAACTCGTCCGCGGGCGACGTATCGGCTCCAGTTTAATGAGCATTTCCGGCTGGCCGATGCGCTCGTGCTCGTTCCCTATTTTCACGAACTGGGAATTTCGCACATCTATACGTCGCCCCTTTTCAAGGCGGCTCCCCACAGCGTCCATGGTTATGACGTTTGTGATTTTAGCCAATTAAATCCCGAGCTCGGGACCGAAGAGGATTTGCAAAGATTGGTCGCGGCTTTGCGCGAATTTGATATGGGCTTGATTGTGGACCTGGTTCCCAATCACATGGGCATTGCGACGGCGGAAAACACGTGGTGGCAGGATATCCTGAAAAATGGCCGCCGCAGCCGGTTTGCAAATTATTTTGATATTCGGTGGAAATCAAACGAACCGGAATTGGATGGCAAAATTTTGGTTCCAATCCTGGGCGACCGTTATGAACAGATTTTGAATCGCGGTGAATTGCAGTTCGAAAACAAAAATGGCCAGCCGGTTCTCCGCTACTTTAATAACCAATTGCCCATCGCGGCGGATTCAATCCCTAAAAACCTCACCGCCGAACAATTAAACTCGGATCACGCAGCCCTGGACGCATTGCTCAAAGAGCAAAACTATTGCCTCGCAGCTTTTGGAGAAGGCGATTTGAGACTGAATTATCGGCGCTTTTTTGCGGTCAACACTCTGGCCGCGGTGCGCGTCGAGGATGAAAAAGTTTTTAATGAGGTCCACTCGTTGCTTGGACAATGGGTACAAAATCGCTGGCTCGATGGTTTGCGCATTGACCACCCCGATGGTTTGCGTGACCCCAAACAGTATCTCGACCGCCTGCGCGCGCTCGCTCAGGGTTTGTGGATCGTCGTCGAAAAAATTTTGCAGCCGGGAGAAAGTGTGCCGGCAGATTGGCCGGTCGAAGGCACTGTGGGCTATGACTTTCTCAACCAACTCAATGGGCTTTTTATCGAAGCCAAAAATAAAAAGTCATTGACTGGCTTTTATTTTCAATTCACTGGCGAACCGATAGATTCCGGCAGGATGGTCAGGGAGAAAAAGAGGCTGGTTTTGGAGACACTTTTCACGACCGAAATTAACCGGCTGGTGGAATTGCTCACCCAAATTGCGGCGCGGTGTGGGGCCCATCAAAACTTTTCACCGGAACAACTTCGCGAGGCGTTGCTGGAGCTGGCGGCCTGTTTTCCAGTTTATCGCACCTGCGTCCGTCCGGCGGAAAATTTTGTTGGTGAAAATGATGCCCTTTACATTAAAGATGCCACGGCAAAAGCGAAAGTATTACGATCGGACCTCGGTCCGGAAATTTTTGATTTTTTAAGTGGTTTGTTGTTGTTGCTTTTTCATGGAGAATTGGAAAGCGAATTTGTGGCGCGCTTTCAGCAATTGACAGGGCCGGCCATGGCCAAAGGCGTTGAAGACACCGCGCTTTATTGCCTGAACTATTTTTTATCGTTAAACGAAGTGGGCGGCGACCCGGGAAAATTTGGCGTAGATATTGATGAATTTCACGGGTTTTGTCAAAAACAAGCTAAACAAAGTCCGCACACTATGCTCGCCACGTCCACGCACGACACCAAGCGTAGCGAAGATGTGCGCGCGCGCCTCAATGTCCTGTCAGAAATTCCTGATGAATGGCAGACGGCGGTATTACGTTGGTCAAAGACGAACGAACCGTACCGCAAAAACCATTTCCCGGATCGCAACATCGAATATGTTTTGTATCAAACCCTGATTGGGACATGGCCGGTTTCGTTGGAGCGCATTTTAGCCTACATGGAAAAGGCATCATACGAAGCCAAACAACACACCGACTGGAATAATCGCAACCTCCAATACGACGAAACGTTGAAGAATTTTGTGACCGGCGCGCTCGCGGATCAGCGTTTCGTGCAGGACCTGGAAAAATTCATAGCTTCTATTGCGGAAGCTGCGCAAATCAAATCGCTGGCGCAGACACTGATCAAACTGACCGCCCCTGGTGTCCCCGATATCTATCAGGGAAACGAACTCTGGGATTTTAGCCTGGTTGACCCTGACAACCGCCGGGCTGTGGACTTTGGACTGCGAAAAGATCTTCTGGCAAAAGCAAAAAGGCTTTCCGCAGAGGAAGCGTGGCGATACCGCGACCAGGGCCTGCCAAAGCTTTGGCTGATTCATAGGACACTATCCTTTCGGGCGCGGCACGAAAAATTATTCCAGGACGATTATCAACCAATCTTTCTGCTCGGCGGGAATGCCGGACATTTTATCGCATTCGTTCGCGGCTACGCGGTCATGACCGTGGTTCCGCGTTTCACGCGCAGACCGGCGGGCGGGACGCCCATGCTTCCTTTGCCGGACGGGAGTTGGAGAAATGAATTTACCGGGGAAACTTTTGCCGGGATGGTTGCCGCGAGTGGACTGTTCAATAAATTTCCCGTGGCGTTTCTCATTAGGGAATAATCTGTTTATGAAAACGTTTCGCGTCTGGGCGACCGTGCCAAAAAAGGTTGAACTCGTATTCAATGGAAACATCTTCCCGATGGCACGCGACGACCACGGATGGTGGATGGCGGAAGTTTCTCAGGCAACGACTGGCGATAGCTACGGCTTCATCCTGGACGGCGCAGGGCCGTTTCCCGATCCTCGTTCGCCCTCACAGCCGGAAGGCGTGCACAAATTGTCCCGGCTGGTGGACCATGACGATTTTACCTGGACGGATAACAACTTTCAGGCGCCCCAGCTATCATCCGCTGTCATTTATGAATTGCACATTGGGACATTCACTCCTCGCGGGACTTTTCTTTCGACAATAGAGCGGCTGGAACATCTTGTCACTCTCGGCGTTACGCATGTTGAACTCATGCCGGTGGCCGAATTTGATGGCGGCCATGGCTGGGGGTATGACAGCGTGGATCTCTTTGCCCCGCATCACGCCTATGGCTCGCCCGCTGATTTAAAAAAACTGGTGGCTGCCTGTCACGCGCATGGCCTGGCGGTTATTTTGGACGTGGTTTACAACCATCTCGGCCCGGCGGGTAATTATCTTGCCAAATTCGCTCCCTATTTTACGAAAAAATTCTCTCCGGTTTGGGGTGAAGGCATCAATTTTGACGGCGCAGATAGTGACGAGGTGCGTCGCTTTTTTTGCGACAACGCCCTCATGTGGCTGCGGGATTATCATTTTGACGGCCTGCGGCTGGACGCCGTGCACGGAATTCTTGACACTTCGGCTACACATATTCTAGAACAACTGAAAATTGAAGTGGAAAAACTTGCGGAGCAACTGGGGCGCCGCCTGGTGCTGATGCCGGAAAGTGACTTAAATGATCCGCGCCTGCTTTGGCCGCGCGAACGTGGCGGTTATGGCCTCGATGCACAATGGAGTGACGATTTTCATCATGCCTTGCATACTGTCCTTACCGGCGAACTCACCGGCTATTATTCCGACTTTGGAAAAATTTCGGATATTGCCAAAGCTTTGCGCGGCGCTTTCGTCTATGATGGAAAGTATTCGGCTTATCGCCGGCGTGTTCATGGCCAACCGGCGGAAGGTTTGCAAGGCCATCGCTTCCTCGGTTATCTTCAAAACCACGATCAAATCGGCAACCGCGCCCGCGGCGAACGCAGCCGCCAGTTGATGAGCCTGGGAAAATTGAAAATCGGCGCGGCGTTGGTTTTTACTTCTCCTTTTCTGCCTCTGCTGTTTCAAGGTGAAGAATGGGGTGCCGGCACGCCGTTTTTCTATTTCACCGATTATCAAGAACCGGAACTGGCTGGCGCGGTTCGCGAAGGCCGCTGCCGTGAATTCGCGGTTTTTGGCTGGAAGCCCGAGGACACAGCCGACCCGCAGGCGCGGGAAACCTTTGAACAATCCAAATTGAATTGGGACGAAATCGCGAAATCGCCGCACGCTGAAATTCTCGGATGGTATAAAAAATTAATCCAGTTACGCAGGAGCGAGCCTGATATTTTAGACGGTGATCTCAAGAACGTGCAGGCTAAATTTGATGAGCAAAACCGTTGGCTGGTTGTGGAGCGGAAAAGCGTCAGCCTCGCCTGCAATTTTGCGGAATTTCCTCAGCGCCTTCCCCTTCGTCAGGGCGCCCAAAAAATCCTGATGGTTTCGGAAAAGGAAACGCTAATTATCGGTGGTTTTATTGATTTGCCCGCAGAATCCGTTGCCGTCTTGAAGTCGGTGCAATGAACTATCCTTTAAGGGGGTGTTCGGAAATTCATTTTCATTTTTCTACCTCCGTTAGGCGTTCGTTTAGGGTCCATGCGGCGCTGATGAGCGTAATATGCGTCAGCGCCTGGGGGAAGTTCCCCAAATGCTCGCCGCGTGGGCTGAGTTGTTCGGCATAAAGGCCGGCGTGGTTTGCATAGCCCAGCGCCTTTTCAAAAATGAAGCGCGCCTGGCTTAAGTCATTCGCGCGCGCGAGACATTCCACATACCAATACGAGCACATGGAAAAAGTCCCTTCCGTCCCGCTGAAACCGTCGGGCGCGGCCTTCTCGGGTAAATAACGGTAAACCAGCGAATCACGGATCAGGTTTTTTTTAATGGCTTCGAGTGTGCACATCCACCGCGGGTCAATCGGGCTGATAAACTTGACCATCGGCAGCAGCAGGCAGGCGGCATCAACTGTCTCTGCTCCTTTATATTGCACAAAGGATTTCAGTTTCGGGTTCCAAAAGTCTTTATAGATGCTCTGGTAAATTTCGTTTCGGATGCGGAGCCAGCGGACGAGAGGAGCAGGATAGGAACGCTGTTGCGCGATCTTCATTGCGCGGTCAATGGCAAGCCAGCACATGGCGCGGGAATATAAAAAGTGCTTCGCCCCGCCCCGCACTTCCCAAATGCCGTTGTCAGGTTTTTTCCAGTTTTGGCAGACCCATTCGACGAGTTTTGTGAGGTCCATCCAAAAATCATAGGAAATCGGCTGGCCATGCCGGTTATAGATGTAAATGGAATCCATCAATTCACCGTAGATATCCAATTGCAATTGCTGCGCTGCCGCATTGCCAATCCTGACTGGCTTCGATCCTTTGTAACCTTCGAAGTTTGCCAGAATTTTTTCCGGTAATTCCCGCCGGCCATCCAGGCGGTACATCACTTGCAGCGGGCAACCGGGCTTTAATTCCCGGCAGCGATTCTCCATCCACAGCATAAATGCCTCGGCCTCCTCCGTATAGCCCAGCCGCATCAGGGCATAGAGGGTAAATGAGGCATCGCGCACCCAGGTGTAGCGATAATCCCAATTTCGTTCGCCGCCAATTTTTTCAGGCAGCCCGAAGGTGGGGGCAGCGACAATCGAACCATGGGCTCGCGAGGTCAATAACTTCAAGACCAGCGCCGAGCGATTGACCATTTCACGCCAGCGTCCGCGGTATTTGGAACGTGCAACCCAGGTCAGCCAATAGTTCATCGTTTCCTTAAACAGTTCGGAAACATAGTCAGGAATTTTCGCCGGTGACGCATCGCCGGCGCTGGCTTCTTCCAGAATGAAAAACGCTTTGTCGTCCGTTCGCATTTTGAATTCAGCCATTGCCTGGCCCTTTTCCACTCGCAAAGGAATGCTGCTGCGTAACCGCAGACTGGGAAAACGTCCTTGGTCCGGTATAAAGATCACTTCCTGCCCGCGTCTCTCGACGGTGTGACCATGCCGGCCGTAATCAAACTTTGGCGCGCAAACCATCCGGATATTCATCTCTCCCCGAACTATTTTGACCCGGCGCACCATACACTGCCGTTGTCTTAAATGTTGGATGGCCATGAAATCAGATATTTCGGCTATGCCTGCATCACCCAAAAAACGCGTCAGCAGAATATTGGTATCGGGAAAATAACGCTGCCGCTGGCTGAATTCCCCAGAGGCCGGGGCAATTTTAAAATATCCGCCGCATTCATGATCCAGCAGTGCTGCAAATATCGTGGGAGAATCGAATTCGGGGAAACACAGGAAGTCAATGGAACCGTCCATCCCCACCAGTGCCGCTGTGTTTAGGTCCCCAATAATACCATAATTCTCAATAGGCTGATAGGTCTCCATAATATAGACTAAATCAAGTCATGACGTTTTTTGACTGATTGGCTTCACGGTCATTGCTGATTTAAGCCTTTTCATGATTCAATTGGTTTGATGTTACTCTTTTTCTTCCTCCTTGATTCTCATTGTGTTTCTGTGAGCGGACTTTATGCCGCTCGTGCAAACATCAGTTTCCTTGAAGAATGGGTGATGGTGTTTAAGTAATGTGATGCAACTTGCAATCTGCAAAAACGTTTCGTGCTTGCACTTTGCAAACTAAAAGCTGCCTCCTTGGCTTAAAAACTGACCACTCCTTTCAAATTATCGTAAAAAAGGAAATATTTATTCGGCGGCCTGCGAGTTGCTGGGCATGTGATTGCCTAGCTAGTTCAATAAATCTTATGAACCAGCAAATTAAAGCCGGATGGGTCACTTCAAATAGACCGCTTGACTTGCCGTTATCGGCCGTCTGGATTCCCGTACATTTCAGCCTTCCCCTTTGCTTTTCGATCCTGGTCAATTTGCAGCCCGTGAAAAAATCTGCCCTCCAGGAAGAGCCCCTTTTTCAATTAGCCGCGCCAGCCTGCGATGCAGACTCTTTGCCGGATCTGACTGGCAACATTGAAGAAAATCGGTGGCTTCTGTCCGAAACGATGTTCAACGCCCATAAGCTTACAACGCTGTTGGCGGCATTTGATCAAAAGAAAAAGAAGCGGCGCAGCACGTTCCGACTCAAGAAACGATTTCACTAAATCAATGATTTCTGTAATCCCGCCTGGCGGCAACTCCTCAAAAATCCATTTTGTTACGGTGTTTGCTCCGTGGATCCACTGGAAGGCTGGAATTGATGGATACGCGCTTCCAGCGCCGCCTTGCGATCCAATACAACGAGCAGCACATAATAATTGTCAGACAGAAAGCCTTCGTAACCGTGGCCCATGCCGTCCCATGCCTTCCAATCCTTGCTCCTTCCGTTGTCAGAAAAACCTTCAAAACCCCCGTCGGCGATGGATGCCAATATTGGGAATAAAATTTGGTCTCCGTCCTGAACCCGGCCCAAATCGTAGAGCGCGACCAGTGTAAAATATGCAAAACAAGCGGTCGCCCCGCCGTTTTCATAGATTTGAAAACCGTCCGAATTATCCGCTTTGACGCCTCCGCCCACCCGCAGGCGCAGATCCACATAATCCTTTCTGGCCACAGGAATAAGATTTCCCGGCAAGCCTAGGGAAAAGTTAGTATATCCAACGTCCCGCATTTTAGCGAGCAAACGGTTCATGATGTCGTTGGCTTTGTCCCTGGGCACTAATCCGTAATGGATGGCAATGCCATTCACCCACAGAAAATAATAGTCGTGAAGTTGCCCATCGGCGCTTCGCCAGCCGGCCAAAACGCCCGTGGCAGGGTCGTAGAAAGTCTTAAAGTAAGCCGCTTTGAGCTTGTCTGCGGCTGCATGATAGCGCGCCTGATCGTCCGAATGGCCGGTTTGTTGGGCCAGTTGTTCCATGCCAAGCAGGGCGTGATACGCCAGCGCATTGGCGTAAGCGTCCTCATGACCAAAGCCAATAGTGTCCCACCAGTTCGAGGGATGGTATTTGGCTTTTTCCGGCCAGGAACCCGAGTCGCCGCTTAAATAATATTTGATAAGGCCGTCGCCACCGGTATCTGTGGCCAACATTTTATCCGTCCACGACTTGAGTTCATCATAGTTCTGCGCCAGCCAATCCGTGTCTTTAGTTCCTTGCACGTAATCTTCCGCAGCAATGAGCATTGAGGGCAACGTGTCTGAAGCATAGTTGGAAGATTGCATCCCATAAGCGCTGCCTCCAGCGATAATTCTGTCCAGCGTTTGACGAACCATGTCCAAGGCGGAAAGCCCACTGGCGAGCGGAGGTGTTTGTGCGGCGATGTCCGCGTATTCATAATAACAAAAAGCGCAGGTGGTGCTGGCGGCGTTGTTGGCCAACGCCTGCCACTGCGGACTTAATTGAAGGATATTCAGCCAATCACGACGGAAGGCATCGAACCGCGGGTCTGAATCAATTCCAGAAATTGGCGGATGGATGGCCGCAACTTTCCAGCAATAAGTTACCGTAGGATTTTCTTTCGTTGCGCCTGGAAAAGTAATCTGAACGGTATTGGGCCGGCGGCGTTTGGGATAGTCGGACGGCAAAGGGGTCTCGTAATCCACCGATTTGATTCCGCCAGAAACGTTTGAAATCTGAAATGCTCCCTGGCCGGGGAAATATAAAACGGCGGGCAGGTTAACCGTCCCGTTTGTTTCCATTAAACCAAGCATCGTAACGCGGCAGACATTATTGCGGGCGGCAAATACCAGCGGCTCCGGCGGATCATCCGCCGACCAATGCGACTCCAGCGTGATTTCGTCCGTTCCCAATTCAATCGCCCAGCGCGGAGGTTCCGAACTGTCAGCACCCGGACGACGATATTCCACTCGCGAACCCACTTGAATGGCTTCAGTCGGGTGCCAGGGTTTGGCCGGAGGTTGCACGACTACCATTGGAAAATCCTCTTTGCCCAGGCTGTCAAGCGAGAGTCCTGCAAATCCGGGATAATCGAGCGAAATATTTGCGTCAATATAATCCGTTTTCACGCGCACGGCTTGGCTGGACGTTTTGGGATGAGAGGGGGTATCGGACTGGCCTGCCTGGAGAACCATTGTCCCGGCGTTTGCGAATTTAACAATCGCAGCCGAAGATGCTTTGACGGCTACCTCGCAGCCAGCCCCATTTGTAAAGTCCAGCGGAGTCCACTCGCCCTGCCACGGTGTGCGGCCATCTATTTTCGCGCCGCCAAGCGTAATCCCGGACGTAGCCGTAATGTTGTTTGCCGACGACTTGAGATACATGACACTCACCTGCCCACCTGGCGCATTAATTTTCACCGTGGCATCCCGTGCGCCTTTCCCATGCTCTTTGTTGATGATGGTAACGAAAAGATTGTCGTTGGTATCGGTGACAGCGTAAGCGGTCAGGTTCAAGTCATTCGGGTTTTTGATTGCCAGGGAATCCGCCGTGCCTTGGCCCCCGACATCAAATGTCGCGATGCCATAATAAAGCGGATAAATCTCGTAATAGCCTTTTTTGTCGAGAAATAATCCGCCATTAAATCCGCCGAATCCCGTGTGGAAATGGATACCCTGACAGCCGTGGGCAGCCCACCAGTGCATAAAATCCAACGCAAACAACGCCGTTGCAAATGAATGATTACTCGTCGCATTTGGGCTGGTGTGGATGATCGCTTCACCACGCTGCCGGGGTATCCGCAACACTCTTCGCATCAGAGGCGGGGCCACCTGGGTATTGTCTTCCGTGAACCGGTAAGACCACCCCAATGGCTGCGTCATGTCTGTCATCACTTTGCAAAACGCGGGATATTTTTGCGTATCGCAAATGGGCGACAACATCTCGTCAATCAACCTTTGAGGTGTTTTGCCCCGGCCTGGCCCACCAGGCTCATAATGAGAAAAAACGAACGCTACGTTCGTGTTGCCTTGTTCAGCATTGGCAAAATCCAAAGCCCATGAAGTGGACCCATTACCATTGTCCGGCCCTCCCAGCACCACGCCTGGCGTCGAAGCAATGACTGCGGAGGCAAATTTATTCCATTTGGCAATATAGGTTGCGCTGTTCTTTATTTTCCGGTCCAATCCATTGTAGGAATTGGCTTCATTGCCGATGGCGAGACTTATCAGATAAGGCCGGTAATGGTCCCAAACGTATTTGGCGAGGGAAGCGTCCTGGGACGGGTCGCCATTGGCCAGGCGCACCGAATAAATGACCTTTAAATTTGCCGCTTTCACAAAGGCAAAGAACGCATCCAGGTCGTTTGTTGACGGTGTAGCCCCACGATCCATGGAATCTCCACCGATGCGAAGGCCTTTTATACCGAGGTTTTTGAAAAGCGTAAGAAGTTCCGTATTCGTCGGATCAAAGAAATATCCGTTTGCTTTAAAATGATTATGGGACAACAAGCTTCCGGTTTCGAAACTAAACCCGCTGAAATCCGGAGGAATGGGCGTCCCGGGAACGTTGGTGTCCATCGTCAACTCCACAGGCGACGTATCGCCGGCTAATGCGGTGATAGACACAGCCATGACAGGCACTGCCAGCGGGAACAATGTGAATTTGATGAGTTTTCTTAAGACAAGTTTCAATTGAAATGGTTGCGGCATTATAACGCTAATTGTGGTTATATTTGTTGGACGAGCACAAGGCTCCAGGGTTCAATCGGACGTTCCAATACAAAACGCCCAGAGGCGTCCGCGTGAAAAATTTCCTTTTTTATGGCTTCAGCGGCCTTGCGCAACGCCGCCGTTTGCTCGCGCGTGGGTGGTTCGGGTTTTCCCATCGCTTCCCAGGCGGCTAAGGCATTGCCATGGGTTTTGTCGAGTGTCTCGACTTGCACTGCGGCATTGGGCGGCAAATCATTCAGGACAATTTTTAAAGACTCTGGCGTGCCATTGGTCATCATCGCCTCCGCGTCCGCCAGCGAGGCTGATACCGGCAGCGACATTTTCACTTCCGGCGGATATAAATACGCGAGCGCGGTCAGCTTGCCTGTGTCGCTGCGCCGGGTGATGATGACGCCATCGGTCCGGGCCAAAACTTCATCGCCAAGCGCGTTTAGGAATTGATAGGCATGAAACGCCGGTTTGACTATTCCCTGATAATTCACCAAACCAAAGCCGCCGTGAAAAATCGTGGTCCCCGCCCCTTTTTCCTCGAACACGTCGGTAAACGTCCAATAAGAAAGGCCGTTCACCAGCCCAATGGAATCAAGGTTGGCCTTCACAATAAACGCCGCCGCCGGCAGGCCATCGTGAGTAAAATCCCGCGAGGTTGGGCTGGAGTTCCATTCGGTCAGTTGAATTTCCGCATGGGGATAGGGGCTGGCGTTGACTATTTTGCGCAACAATGTGAGATCATGTTTCGTCGCATCCGCGCCGCGTTTTATCCTTGTGGTTTTGCCGGTCCGCAAATCATCAATGGGAAAAGCTTGTGGATAGGGATGCGTGGAAACAAAGTCCACCGGCAAGCGGTTCTTCCGGCAATACGCGAGAAAATCTTTGATCCAAACCGGTTGCCAGTTGAGTGCCTCCACGTCCTCAGGCGTCGGTTCGTGGTTCACTTCCACTTGTGATTTGCCTTTGGGCAGGCTCACGCGAAAGTTGCTGGTCGCCGGTCCGCCGACGCGCAGTCGCGAGTCCACGCTTTTGAGCGCGAGCGCCGTTGCTTTATAAAGCTCGAAGTATTGGGCCTGCGAGCCGCCATAGAAAAATCCCTGCAGGTTCGGCTCGTTCCATACCTCAAAATACCATTGGCGCACTTCATCAATTCCGTAACGCGCGATGCAATGACGCGCGAAGGCTTCCACCAGCGCCGCCCATTTTTGATTGTCACGCGGCGGCGAGCAGTTGGCGCGCCACCAAAATTGTCCCGGCCAAACCCGGCCGGAAGCCTGTCCGCCGGCTGCATTGGTTTCATCCGTGAAAGCGCGGCTGCCCGATTGTTCCTCCGGGAAGGGGTCAATGGGATCGAAACCCAATTCAACGAAGGGCCGCACGCCTATGCCCAGCATGCGATCAAACAAATCGTCCACATACTGCCAATTGTAAATCGGAGTTCCGTTGGTAGTTTCCTGATAGACAAACATGTCGCTATGGAACAAACCATGAAAACGGACATACTGAAATCCGCATTGGTCGTGAACGAGCTGCAATTGTTCCAGCCAGCTTGCGCGCAAACCTTCGTTAGCGCGGCCCGCGCCCACGCACTCGCTCCAGAAATGGACCAGGGGCCGGCCCGCAGCCTCCGCGCTGGCTTCAAGACAGATTGCGTTGGTAGCCGATTCAGATGACGCCGCCGCTTGAAACGCCGTCAAAAACGAAACAACCAGCCCAGCGATATTTTTCTTTGAAAATAATTCCATCAGTGACGGGCAGGAAGTGTATAGTGCGGTTGCAGGCATTGCACCAAAGATATTAGAACGTTTTAAGAAATAATGTGGCCGCTCCTGTATTTCATCCCGCCGGGTGGCTACAGTATTTCTTAATACGCTCTAATGACAAATTTCTCAATAACTGGCGTTAAGCTGGAAGAAGGCCGCGGAATTGGAACCCAGGGGCGTAAGGATTTGCATGGGGCCATTGGTGCCCAAAACTGGATTACCCATCGGCTGCCAATTCATAAGGTTCGTGGACCATAAAAGCTGATAGGTCACTCCCGGAATACCGGCCCAATTCAAAGATAAATTGCCTCCGTTCAACCCGGTGGCCAGGCTCGGCGCAACGGTTTGCACCATCAAATAATTTTGATTGGTGATTGAGGCGACAATATTTGTGTAGCTGATGGAAGCGGGCACGAACACGAAACTTCCAAAGGCGGGGGTGACAGTTCCGGTCCAGCCCACCGGAACTCCCAACGCATAATTCCCATTGACACCGGTTGTCACGCCGGTAAGTCCACCATTAGGCTGGATCAAGACACCGGCAACGGGCGCGCCATTGGTACCCGTGACCGTGCCGGAAATCGCCGGCAGGGAAACCGAGAAAGTCCCCGCGTATGGCTGCGCCAGTGGCAGGCCAAAGAGGTTCGTCAACGTGGTGGCCTCGAGTGTATAAACACCCAGGAGATTTTGGGCCGGGAAATTGACCTGCACGGAAGACGGGCCGGTTACCGCCACAGTCAGGTTTGACGCCGCGAGCGTTCCGCCCGGCGTAATGAGAGTGAAATCTGACGCGGAAACGGAGGCGGGGTTCAGCGCATCGCTAAAGCCCAGGCTCACGGAACTGACCGTGTTCATCACGACGCCAGTTGGCGACTGGGACGAAACCTGGAATCCGGGCAGGACGCCGGAGAGGAACAGGGTTCCGGGCTGGCCGGAAGACGCACCGGTCCCGCCGTTCACATTGGTGACACCGGTGAAACTGTTGGTGAGAGCATAAATGGCAACGCGTCCGCCGCCACCACCGCCACCGCCATACAATACGCCATTGCCACCGCCGGCGGAAATGGTGCCCGCGCCGGAAAGTGCGTCCGCCGTGATCCAAACACTGCCTCCCGATCCGCCGCCGGAATCGTCCTGCAAACCCGCGTTGCCGTTGGCGCTAATATTGCCGGACACAGTCAGGGTTCCACCCACGCTCAAGCGCAACGCGCCGCCCCCATCGGAGCCGCCGTTGGCGGTATCCGCGCCCGAACCGCCTCCGCTGCCAAAGGCCGTTGGAGCGGTGGCGCTGCCATAGTTGGTGCCGCCAGGTGCGCCACTCGCGGAAGGTGCGCCATTGCCGCCATAGCCGCCCCCGGAGCCTTCGGCATCAATGGAACTGCCTGCGCCCAAACCATTCGTCAGGGGAGAACCGAGATGATCCACGTTCAAATTTCCGAGCACCGTGGCATTGCTCAAGACGACGAGGAACAGATTGGACTGCGCGACGGGCATCGTGAGCGTGGAATTGGCCGACAGAGTTAAATTGCTCAATAAAGGCAGCGGCGTGAGCGGGACCACGGATGCGCCGCCGGAAATGTTCAAATTAAACGGCGTCGTTGGCATTGAATAACTGCTGCTCAGGGGGGTATTGGTGCCTGGAATGCCGCCGTTGTTCACGGTCAAATTTTCCGCGCCGGAGATTTCCGTGAAAATGGTGCCCGCGCCACCGGGATAAGTTGCGTTACCACCGCTGGCCGAGAATTGGCCGGTAAAATTATTGGCAGTACTTACCAGTGCAATACGTCCGCCGCCGCCGCCGCCCGCCGTGCCAGAGGCCGCGCCGCCGTTTGCCGAAATGACGCCGCTACCGGCAAGGGTGGCCACATTTAACAGCAAACTGCCTCCTGAGCCGCCACCGGCATTGAAGCCGCCGCTAAGGCCATTAGCGGAAAGACGCCCGTTCACCATGAGTGTTCCGCTCACGTTCAATGTTCCCGCGCCGCCGCCTGCGCCGCCATTGGCGGATGGTGAGCCGCTGTAATTTGCTCCGCCGCTGCCTTCAACCGTTGGCGCTTGAATGAAGTCGTAGGCAAGCCCATAGCCGGTGGGATCGCCGCCGCCGTATCCACCGTGGCCGCCACCGCCAGAGATGTTCGCAGAATAAGTACCCGCGCCCGTTCCGTTTTGAGCGCCGCTCCCGCAACCGTCCAGGTATAAGGCCCCGCCGTTAGAGATGGTCAGGTTGTTGGCATTCAAGGTGAAATCGGCGGGCGCCAGTGTAGTCATGGCGCTGTTACTAAGGATAACAATATTGCCGGGCGACCACGAACCGCTGGAAGGCAACAAGCCGATCGCGCCGTTTTGCACGGTCACATTCATGCCGTTGTTGAAACCGAAACTCGTGTTGGTGCCCACATTGCCATGGTTATCCAAAATCAGCACGGAACTGACTAACGCATTTGTCTGGTAATAAATCGTCCCCGCGCCGCCATAGTTCGCGCCGCCGCCGCCATAAGCAGAAACCGTCCCTGTAAACAAATCGGTAGGTTGAAGGCTGAGAGTTGTATCAATGGCAATGCGTCCGCCACCACCGCCACCGCCGTCAGGCGCGCCGTTGCCGCCAATAGCCGTGATGGATCCCGTTCCGCTAAGAAAGCCCACGCCAATCTCAATGGCGCCGCCGGCCCCGCCGCCGCCGCCGGAACCTGACCCGTTGCCGCCATTGGCCGAGATAATGCCATTGACCTGCAACGTATGGCCCGAATTAACAATCAGGTAAATGGCGCCGCCGCCTGGCCCGCCAGTGGAATAGGGAAGTTCCCCGCCGCCGCCACTGCCGGCGATTGCCGGTGCGGTGGTGGAGTCGTAAGTAATTCCCCCGGCCACTTCGTTCGAAAGCCCAAGCCCTCCATAGCCCCCATGGCCCCCGCCGCTGCATGGATAAAACGGTGAGACGTTATACACGTTGCCGCGCCCCGATCCGCTGTTTGCGGTAGAACCGGTAAAATTGGCTACGATACCGCCTCCGGCTTGAATGGTAGAATTTCCGCCCAGGATAAGCTCCAACGGATTATTGTTTTCCGGCATGAGCCAGCTATTCGAATTAATGGTAAGGGTCGAAAGACTTTCATCCCCGTTGGGAAGAACGGCCACTGCGCCATTTCGCAGAATAAGCGCCATGGAGCCGGATGAATAAGTCACGGGCGTGTTCGTTCCCATGCTGCCGCCGTTATCAATAATCAGCGTTGCCAGGCCGGTATAATTGGTTTTGATATAAACGGTGCCCGCGCCGCCATTGGTCGCTCCGCCGCCGCCATAAGCTGAAAAAGTCCCGGTAAATGTGTTCGATAAAGCCGAACCGGTTTGTGTGAGGATAATGGCCATCATTCCGCCGCCCCCGCCCCCGCCGACGGATCCCGCGCCATTGCCGCCGTTGGCCGAAATAACTCCCGAACCCGCCAGGCTGCCAACGCTCAAGTCCAGGCTGCCGCCCGCGCCGCCACCGCCGCCAATTCCACTGCCGTTGCCGCCGTTGGCTGAAAGAGTGCCGTTGACCTGCAATAATCCGCCAACATTCATTTGGATGACGCCGCCGCCCGTGCCGCCAATTGAATAAGAAATACCGCCACCGCCGCTTCCGGGAACGGTTGGCGAGTAAATCTCTCCAATACCACCCGCGCCGCCAGTGACCAAATTGGAAACAGAACTGCCGCCGCATCCGCCGTTGCCGCCGCCGCTGCAAGGATAATATGGACCCAACCCGGAGCTGTGGCCTTCACCGCCACCGTTATTGGCGGCGTATCCGGCGGCATTGGCACTGAGACTGCCGCCGGATTGTATCGTAATGTTACCGGCGTTGATTGCGAACGTTGTGTTGTTGCTGGTGACCAGCGCGGCGTTTGTCCCCACGACAAGGTTCGCAAAGTTATACGACCCGCTGGCATAGGCGACGCCGCCGTTGCGCACGGTCAGGGAAATGGCGCCGGAGGAGACAGTCGGAAGCGTTGAAACACTGCCGATCTGGCCGCCATTATCCAAGGTCAACGAAGCCTGGCTGGTAATATTGGTATATAAGTAGATAGTGCCCGCGCCGCCATAGTTTGCGCCGCTCCCTCCATACGCCGAAATGTTTCCGGCAAACAAGTTCGTATTAAAATCAATCGCGATGCACCCACCGCCGCCGCCACCACCAAGGGAAGGCACGCCGTTGCCGCCGTTGGCGGTAATTGCACCCGTGCCGGAAAACGTCAGGGCCGATAAATAAATGGTGCCGCCGGCCCCGCCGCCGCCGCCATCGCCCGAACCGTTTCCGCCGTTGGCAGAAATGACACCGTTCACGGTCAGCGTGCCGCCGACAGTCATTCGCACCGCGCCGCCTCCTGTGCCACCGAAAGAATATGGAATATATCCGCCGCCCCCGCCGCCCCCATACGCAGGCGAGGAAACCGAATCGTAGTCGCACGGGCCGCCTGTGGTAGAGTTGGTTCCTCCACTGCCGCCCGACCCGCCGTGTCCTCCTCCTCCGGCCTCATAAGGGAAAGATTGCTGATATTGGGCAGCATAAATCCCCTCACCCTCCTCACTCTGATTCGCGGCATATCCGTCAGAATTGCCGATGAACCCGCCACCGGCCTGAAAGCTCGCGCTGCCGGAAATAGTGAAACTTGTGGCGTTGGGCGAAGTTGAAACCGTCAGCCAGCCATTGGAATTAACCAGGAGCGTTTCAAAAGTCGAACTGTTCGCCGGCGCGCCCCATGCGCCATTCTGAATGACTACAGATTCCGAACTGTCGGAGGCCAGCGGCGTGGCCGGGCCGGTGTTGCCACCGTTGTCCAAAGTCAGTTGTTGCTGTCCTTCGGCCTCGAAGAAGACTGTTCCCGCCCCGCCATAGTTCGCGCCGCTGCCGCCATAGCAAATTGCCGTGCCTGTGTAAGAATCAGCCACCGCGTTGATCGCAATTCTTCCACCGCCACCACCGCCGCCCAGGGAATTTGCGCCGCTGCCGCCGTTTGCCGTAATATTGCCCATGCTCATGCCGCCTACGCTGGTGATTTTTCCAGCAGTAATCCAAATGCTGCCTCCTGAACCGCCACCACCCGCATAACCGGAACCATTGGCGCCATTGGCAGTGATGCTTCCATCCACCTCTAAACCCATTGAAACAGTAAGGTCTATCGCGCCGCCGCCCGCGCCGCCAACTGAAGAAGTGCTTCCGCCGCCGCCGGGCCCGCCCAGGTTCGTGGGTGATGGCGTTGAATCATACGTGGTTCCGCCGGTCGCATTGATCACCGAACCTGCTCCGCCCGGGCCGCCGTGCCCGCCACCTCCACCATAATAATTTCCGTTGCTGTTATAAGTCGCGCCCTGCCCTGACCCGCTGCCAGTATTGCCAAGACCATTCACTGACAAGCTGCCGCCGAGCTGTACCGTCAAATTGCTGCAGGAAAATTGAAGTGTGGTTTGCGGAAGGCCCGTAAGGACGCTGTTCGCGCCGATAGTCACGTTGCTGGGACAAAACTGCCCGCTAACCTGGAGCGCGGCATTGCCGGAAATGGCTACATTCGCCAGAGTGGGCAGTGAAACGGTGGAATCGGCCCCTGAATTTCTCACGTTATTCAGTGTCAGCAAACCCGGTTGACCCGGAGCGCCGGTAAAAACCGTTCCTGCGCCCCCATAAGTTGCGCCGCTGCTGCCGTAAGCGGTTATGGATCCCAAAAAATTATTCGCCGTGCATACCATGGCGATGCGTCCACCGCCACCGCCGCCGCCAAAGCCGGGCGCTCCGGAACCGCCGTTGGCCGTGATACTGCCGCCCCCGCTGATGCTGGACGCGGAAATCCAGATGCCGCCGCCGGAGCCGCCGCCCGCGCGCGAAACGGATGCATTCGCGCCATTCGCAGAGACGCTGCCTTCGATGTCCACGTTGCCGCCGGCCGTAATTTGAATCAAGCCGCCACCATTGCCGCCATTGCCCGCGTAACTTGCGCCGCCACCGCTGCCCACGGACGCGGGCTGATAGAGCGAATCATAGCAGACGCCGCCAACCGCGTTGCTGGCGCTGTTGCCGCCCATGCCACCGTCGCCACCGCCCGAACCGTCGAAAAATGTCGCGGCGGAACTTGAGCCGGCGCCCGGTCCCATAGCTGGACCGTAACCGATTCCATTGGCGTTGATGCTGCCGCCCAGCGCCACAGAAACCGCGCCGGTCACAGTTAGGTTCAGCCCGGCGGGAACTTCATAGGTCCAACTATAACTGACCAGGACTGTTCCGCCGAAGGGAATGGTGGAATTCGTTGTCCATTGGATGTACGTAGTATTGGAGACGGTCGTGACAACATAATCCGAGTTGTTCGTGTACACGATCGTCTGAGTGGGGTCTGTAACCAGGAGCGGTGAAATGGCATACAAGACATTGGTGGAAAACAGAACCAAATTGGTGCTGGTAAATACCAACTGTTCATTGGTCACATTATAGGTGGCTATACTTAATTCACCATTGGGACAAAAGGTATGCATTAATGTGCCATTCGTGGCCACCGTTACGCTTGAAAAAGTGTGGGGGCCGTCCACCGTGACAGCGCAGTTGCTGATGACGATGTCCTGCCCGTCATAGCTGGTATTTAAAGGGTTAATGTCCGTGTTGGTCGTAAAGAAAACCGCGGCGGACATTCGCCATGTGTTCAATAAAACGAGGGGTAAAACAAAACGAAAAAGAGAGGCCATGGTTTTCATGGGCGGCATTTACTGTGTTCGATTCTTCTGTTTTCGGGTTTCGTGCGCGCCAATGGTAGAAAGTTTATTCGTTTTTGTCAATAAGAATTACTATTCATCCCTATCGGGGGAAAAGGGTGCTTTTTAGTAAGAAACGCTCACACCGGCCTGATGCAGCGTGATGCAGAACATCGAGGATGGGCAGAAGAAGGCAATGCAACACGTTGCCGCGTGTTGCAGCCTCGTAAAAGATCCCTGGCCTTGCCCGGGATCAAAAGGCGGTAGACCCACGATCGGCGGGTCCGCCATTCATTCTTGTCGGTAAAACCGTTCTAGCTCCTCGAAGGCTTGAGTGTCAATATCGCCCCACAAATCGCCGATCCGATTCCACCAATCAACAACCATAACGTCTTATCAGTCGGCGCCCCATTAAACGTGCGCGACAAGGTGGAACTGGCGGAGTTTGAGGCATCAATACCGTAGATGATCAGGGCGATGCCCACTGCGAGTAACGCTAATCCAATGGCTTTATTCATAATGTTATTTTATTCAGGGTTTATTGGTTTGGAATGAAATTATCCGTTGATTAAACGGAACGCGAGGGAGACCACAAACAGAATAAGAAAAACGGCAAAAAGAATCCGGGCAATGCCCACCGCCGCCCCGGCAATCCCCGTAAACCCGAGTACACCGGCAATCAATGCAATGACTAGGAATATAAGTGTCCAGCCTAACATAATTTTATGACTCCTTTCTTGGCTACTGGTTAATCCAATCTGATTTAGCATTTGCACGAAACATGCCAGCGCTTTTTAAAGCAAAAATCGGCCATCTAATTCACTTATCCATGCAGAATGCAATATGCCGGTTAACCATTCTTGCATAATGGTCAATTGAAGTATTGGTTGTGGCAGCGCCTGCCCATATATAAACATTGCCTGCAAGACCGCTTTTTACGCTGGCAATTTCTTCTTCGATTTATAAGTCTGGACGCATGAATATTCGTTTTACAACCTGGATTGCGGCATTGGCCGTTGCCTTTTTGTCGGGTAGCGGACTGCTCCTGGCGCAGACGCCGCAGGATGTTTCGCAGTATCCCACCAACTCAACGCTGTTACCGGGCCGGGGAGCGGTCTCAAAATGGGCCGGCCTGCCTAAAGTATGGGCGAAACGCCACGCGGATTGGGCCGATACCGCCCAAAACGACCACGGCGCAGTCGTGTTCCTGGGCGACTCCATTACAGAAGGCTGGAAATCGCTCGCACAGGACTTTCCTGACCTCAAAGTCGCCAACCGCGGCATCAGCGGAGACACCACACGCGGCGTTTTGTATCGCCTGGATCCTGATGTGCTCTCGCTGGATCCAAAAGCCGTCGTCCTGTTGATTGGCACCAACGACATCGGCGCGGGCGGCGATCCCGCCGACGCGGCCTATAACATCAAACTCATTTTGAAACGCATGCGGAAAAAATATCCGCACATGCCCATCATTGTTTGTGAAGTGATGCCCAGCACCGAGAAACAACATCGCCCTCCCGCTAAAATCGAGGAACTCAACCACCTCATCAAAAAGGATGTGCGGTGGCATTCCCGCGTTTATCTCTGCGATACCTGGACCATGTTCGCCCAACCCGACGGCGATTGTCCGAAGGCCATCTTCCCCGACCTGCTGCATCCCAACGCCACGGGTTATGCGAAATGGACTGCGGCGCTGAATCCGATTTTCGCCAAAGCGCACATCCAGAGGGCGGATTAATCAAATTGACATTGCGTCAAACCCGCCGTCCACGACGAGCTCCGCGCCGGTGATAAAACTTCCCGCGTCCGACGCCAGCAAGAGCGCCGTGCCGATCAACTCATGCGCTTCCCCGAAGCGATTCATCGGAGTTTTGGCAAGGATGGTTTTAATGCGGTCCGGGTTGAGCACCTTGCGGTTTTGTTCCGCCGGAAAAAATCCGGGCACGAGGATGTTCACGCGCACGCCCTTGGGCGCCCACTCGCGCGCCAGGTTTTTTGAAAGGTTATGCACCGCCGCCTTGGATGCTGAATAGGTAAACACTCGCGACAACGGATTCAGGCCCGAGGCCGAGCCGATGTTGATGATGCTGCCCGAACCGCGCTCCACCATGTGCCGGCCAAAAATCTGGCAGGCAAGGACGACGCCTTTCAGGTTCACGGTAATGATCTTTTCAAATTCCTCCTCGGAAATATCCAGGAACGGCGTCGGCGAGTTGACGCCCGCGCCGTTCATCAAAATGTCCACCTTGCCGAATTTGGCGATGACGTCCGCCAGCAATTGTTGCAGGCCGGCCTTACTCGTGGTATCGCAGGCAAAGAACTCCGCCTTGCCGCCGTCGCGCACAATGTTATCCAGCCGCGTTTTGGCCTTGGCCGCGTCCCGCCCCACAATGGCCACCGTCGCGCCTGCCGCCGCCATGCCCTCCGCCATGGCCCCGCACAGTTCGCCTGTGCCGCCAATGACCACTGCGACCTTGCCGTTGAGTGAAAAGAGTTCCGCTGGTGTTTTCATAAATTATCGTTGCACGCGCGCGCTGCCGCCGCCAAAAGTTTTTTCCACTTCCTTGCGCGTCGCCATGCTGGTATCGCCCGGCGTGGTCGAAGCCAGCGCGCCATGCGCCGCGCCGTAATCCACCGCCTTCTGCGAGTCGTTAAATTCCAGGAAACCAAACTGCAACCCGCTGGCAAAACTGTCGCCGCCGCCCACGCGATCCAAAATCTCCAACTCCGAATACTTCCGGCTTTCGTAAAATTTTCCGTCGTGCCAGAGGATGGCGCTCCAGTCATTCTTCGTCGCGGTAATCACGCGGCGCAACGTCGTGGCGGCGACCTTGAAATTCGGATACGCCTTCACCGCTGTCTCAATCATGGCCTTGAACGCGCCGGTCTCGATATTGCTCAAGTTATGGTCAGCACCTTTGACCTCAAAACCGAGCGACGCCGTGAAATCCTCCTCATTGCCAATCATCACGTCCACGTACTTGGCGATTTCCCGGTTCACTTCCTGCGCCTTTTTCAGTCCGCCGATGGATTTCCAGAGCGAGGGGCGATAGTTCAAATCGTAGCTTACCACCACGCCATGTTTCTTGGCCGCCTTCACCGCCTCCACCGTCAGCGCCGCCGTGGTGGCCGAGAGCGCCGCGAAAATGCCGCCGGTGTGCAGCCAGCGCGCGCCGAGTTTTCCGAAAATATGGTTCCAATCAAAATCGCCCGGCTTGAGTTGCGACGCCGCAGAATTGCCGCGGTCCGGCACACCCACTGCGCCGCGAATGCCAAAGCCGCGCTCGGTAAAGTTCAAGCCGTTGCGGATGCTACGGCCAATGCCATCGTCCTCCCGCCACAGGATGAAGTCCGTGTCCACGCCACCCTGCATGATAAAATCCTCGATGAGATGGCCCACTTCATTGTCCACCAATGCTGTGCAGACGGCGGTCTTGTAGCCGAAGCATTTGCGCAGGCCGCGCGACGTATTGTATTCGCCGCCGCCCTCCCAAACCTTGAATTCCCTCGCCGTGCGCACGCGCCCTTCGCCGGGGTCCAGCCGCAGCATGATTTCGCCCAGGGAAATTTGATCGTATTTGCAGGACGCTTTATCGCGAAGTTGAATAGGCATAACGGTCTAAAATCTTAATGGAGACGCACAAACAAGTTCAATGAGATATTGAGCACACTATCATGATAAAAGTGCATTGTTGCCTTGGCCGCCATTTTAAATATGAATTGGATTAGCAACGTTATTTTGAATTTACGATGGGCGATTTACGATTTACGCGGGAACGCATCGCGTTATCTTATAAAGGTTTTCAGCATGAAAAAAATTGCGAGCACCATTGCAGTTATTACCAGTAAAAAGCAGAACACGAGAAAACAGACTGCAACAAGTCGCTTGAGTATTTTATCGTTTGATTTGCCGCTATTTAGCGAGGCTATAATATCCGCCACGTTTTTAGGATCAAAAGTTAATGGCTGACCGTTTTGGACTCGCGCTGCTATCCCTTCAAGGTCGCCTCGCTTGAAATAATGGTCTGTTGTCATCAAATGTTTGGCGACGTCTTCTGGTTCCTTTGGCGTATGTCCGCACTTTGGGCACGGTGTCCATGCTCCAACTTTCATCGCTCCACATTTTAAACAAACGGCGACAGTCATAGGAATCTACGTGAGTTCAGATCTTGGGTTTCAATGATTTTAGAATCAAGGTTTTAACCTGCGGCCTATCGAAAATCCTTTTGCCTTTGCCCTTTCCGCCTTACGCTTTGCGACGTTGCATGAGCCGTCCCTGGAAAAAAATCAGTTCCAAGCCGCTGGGCGATTTCCGCATCTTCAAGCTGCGCTCGGATACCTATATCTCCCCGCGCACTCAAAAGGAGCATGACTTTTTCGTCCTCGAAAGCGTTGATTGGGTGAACATCATCGCCCTCACTCCGGGCCAGGAACTCGTCATGGTGGAGCAATACCGCTTCGGCTCCAACACCGTGGAACTCGAAATCCCCGGCGGCATGATGGACCCCGGCGAGACCGACCCCGTGGCCACCGCCGTGCGCGAGTTGCGCGAGGAAACCGGCTACGAAGGCGAACACGCCCGCCTGCTCGGCCGCATCCACGCCAACCCCGCCATCCTGAACAACACCTGCTACACCGTGCTCATCGAGAATTGCCGGCCCAAACATCCCGTGAGCTTCGACCAGGGCGAAGACCTCGCCACGCGGCTCGTGCCGGTCTCGGAAATCCCCCAAATGGTCGCGGACGAAAAAATCGGCCATTCGCTCGTCGTCGTCGCCCTCTACCACTTCGAATTGTGGCAGCGCGGCCTCAAGAAATTGAAAGACGTCTAACCGGCCTGCCAAGGCAGCGCCACTGGCCAATGGCC
>Ga0206845_1091_pt1 | contig 29268 bp, 21 predicted proteins | sample Alteio_BWOrgCont_19_FD_152887 | JGI IMG/M metagenome (GOLD analysis project Ga0206845, IMG submission 152887) | Enriched cells from forest soil in Barre Woods Harvard Forest LTER site, Petersham, Massachusetts, United States -... | ecosystem: Environmental > Terrestrial > Soil > Temperate forest >...
CCGGCCAGATTCAGCGAACCCCTGATGGCAAGCCCGACCTGAGCGGCATCTGGCAGGCTTTGAATTCCGCCAATTGGGACCTCCAAACGCACGCCGCCGCCGCGGGACCTTTCTCGGCCCTCGGCGCCGAAGGCGCGGTGGCTCCAGGCCAGGGCGTTGTCGAAGGCGGCGAAATTCCCTACCTTCCAGCAGCCGCGAAACAGCAAAAGGCGAACTTCGAAAAACGCTGGACCGACGACCCCGAACTGAGGTGTTTCATGCCCGGCGTTCCGCGGGCAAACTACATGCCCTATCCGTTCCAGATTCTCCAGAGTAAAGACACGATCATGATGACCTATGAGTATGCGGGCGCGGTTCGCACGATCCGCATGGGCAATCCGGGTAAGGCGCCCGCGGACAGCTGGATGGGATGGTCGATCGGGCATTGGGAGGGCGACACGCTGGTGGTCGATGTGACGAGCTTTAACGACCAGACCTGGTTCGACAGGGCGGGGGATTTCCACAGCGACGCGCTGCATGTGGTTGAGCGCTACACCCCGCGCACCGCCGACACGATGCTCTACGAGGCGACCATCGAGGATCCGAAGACTTTCTCACGTCCCTGGAAGGTCTCCATGCCTCTGTACCGGCATATCGAAAAGGATGCCCACCTGATGGAATTCCAATGCATTCCGTTCTCGGAAGACATTCTCTACGGGCATTTGCGCAAGCAGGCCGTCAACTCTAACCCCGACAAAGGAGCTTCCCGATGAATCAGCGAATCTTTATTTCCCTGGGGGTTCCCCTGACTGTTCTGACAGGAATCGCCGCCGCGGTGGTTCTGGCAGCGCTGCCCGCAATCGGGCAGAACTCCGTCCCCCGCACGGCGGATGGACATCCGGATCTCAGCGGAGTGTGGACCAACGCCACGATCACGCCGCTCGAACGCCCGAAGGATCTCGCCGGCAAAGAGTTCTTCACCGAACAAGAGGCGATCGCGTATCAGAAGAGTTCGCGTGAACGGCGCAATAAAGATGTCCGCGAGCGCGGCACGATCACGGACGTGGCCAACGCTTATAACGATTTCTGGTGGGACTCCGGCACAGAGGTGGTGAAAACCCGGCGCACCTCGATCATCGTCGACCCCCCAGACGGGAAACTGCCCCCGCTGACGCCAGGAAGAAGAGACGAACTGCAGACGCAATTGGACGCAAAAAGGCAGCGCTGCCAGCACAATCCCGGATGCGAACCCGAAAACGGTAACGCCCTGGCCCCTGCCGACGGACCCGAGGATCGCCCCCTGATGGAGCGCTGCCTCTCCTTCAACAACGTAACGCCGATGCTGCCCACCGCCTATAACAATGACTACGAGATCGTCCAGACCCCCGGGGCGGTGGCGATCGATGTCGAGATGGTCCATCAGGTACGGCATATCCCGCTCGACGGCAGCCCGCATCTTCCCGCGAACATCCGCACCTGGATGGGCGATTCGCGCGGCCATTGGGAAGGCGACACGCTGGTGATCGATACCACCAACTTCAACGATCAGGTCTCTTACCGCGGGTCCGACAAGAACCTCCACATGATCGAACGGCTGACGCGCACCGATCCCGACACTCTCATGTATCGCTTCACAATGGACGACCCTACAGCGTTCACGAAGCCGTGGACCGGGGAGTTGCCCATGGTGAAGGCCAAGGGTCTTTTGTATGAATATGCGTGCCACGAGGGCAACATGGGTATGACCGATATCCTGTCGTCGGCGCGCTCGGATGAGAAAAAGGCGGAGTCCGCCAGCAAGCACTAATACTAATAAAGACGCAGAGCAGAGGAGCAAATTAGAGAATGCGAACGGCAATCGCTGTGGTGGTTTCTTGTATCGGGATGCTGCTGGCTTCGGCGCCCGCTTCGGCGCATCATGCGTTCGCGGCCGAATTCGATTCCGCCAAGCCGGTAAAACTGAAGGGAACCGTCACGAAAATGGAGTGGATCAATCCGCATTCGTGGATTCATATCGACGTGAAAAACGCCGACGGAACCGTGACGAGCTGGATGATTGAATGCGGCAGTCCGAACACCCTGTTCCGTCGCGGAGTGACGAAGGATTCGCTGCCCGCGGGGACGGAAGTCCTTGTCGACGGCTACCTTGCGAAGGACGGCAGCAATCGGGCAAACGGCAGAGACGTTACCCTCACGGACGGGAAGAAGTTGTTCCTTGGTTCATCCAATCCCGACGCTGAAAAGTAAGTTACGGCAGGAAGACCGACCTCTGAATCCAGATGATGTTATCCCAGCTCAGCAGTTTTTCCGTGCCGTCCAGCAGTTTTGCAAAGCTTCCTCCGCCGGCTTTGAAGGAGAACTTCTTCACCCGGTCAGGCGGGTTGGTCGTGGCATTCCGCAGAATATCGAGCACCTGCTCCTGCCGCGAAATCTGAAAAAAGCCGGGATTTTTGGCTGAATAAAATCGGGTGTCGGCAGGCATGCCCCTGTTGCCGACTGCCTGTTCGAACTTGATGTGAAGTTCCAGATGTTCGCCGCTCGCGGCTGCAAACGCCCAATCCTGTGATTCGAGAATAGAACCGCTGCCTGTCGACGTGGATCTCTGCATCGTATGCGTCGTCGCCGGAAGATAAACGCCGAATGGCCCCGGCGCGTCCGCCGGGTCTTCCGTCAGCCCTCCTACCACGAGTTGAACGCGGGCACCCGACGGATCGGTCACCGGCGCGACGAGATACACCAGACGGTTCGACCCCTTCCCCACGGGTTTCCCGTCGGGCCCGTTGATGGTGATCCGATCAATAAACACCGCCCGGATATTGGCATCCTTCGCCGGTCCCTGGGTTGCGATGTTGGGTTTCCAGCCCGGAGGCAACAGAGCCTTCAGGGCGGCGTCCGGAACATGCAGGTCGAGTTGAAAACGCGTTTCCGCACTCGATTCCACGGGCGTTTCGCCCCTGGCCGGGATCAGAATCAGACTCAAAACGCCAACTGTATGAAGGATTCGTCTCATCTCACCTTTTCGGCCTCAAGCTCCAGCGCATATTGAGCCAGCCACTGCAACTTGTCTACAACCTCGCGCAGCAGAGCCTGGGCGTTTTCACCGTTCATCTCGGTCATAGTGTAGATCGCCCGGAAGTCAGGCTGGAGTCCTCTGATCCGCATGACCTGAACGGAACCAGGCAGGAAGTTTTGTTCGAGAATTCCAGGCATCAGGCTGGCCTCGTGCCACAACTCCGCAAGTTGGGGGTGATAAATCGTACGGAAGCGCCAGACGATTTCCTTCGACCGGTCGGGGTTGGAAAGTTCGGCTCGCAGTTCATGAATGAGGTTGGCTGCCCTGACGGCGACCCTTACCGGTCGATTCATGATCTGCGCCATCCGCAAAAATGAGCGCGGGGTAGCGAACAGGGCCGGGTAAGCATCAGACCGTCAGATTTTTCTCGTTCTCCGGTTCCCGGGGAGCGAATTGCAGCAGGACGGCGAGGGCCTGTTCCATAATTTTCTCCTGAACGAAATATACCGCGTCCCATAGGTACTAGTTATCGCATTGTCAAATTTCCGTCGGCAGAATTATCGGTCTGCAGAAAAGCTCCGGGTCCGTCGATATATACCTCAGTACGGATTTGCGGTCCTGGCGGATGATCTCACTGAAAAAACACCTTGACGAGTGGAACAGTTTGCCGCTCGACAATCCGGAGCTGGAAGCTTATCGTTCCCTTCTGGTGACTGCCGGCAAAGCCAGTCATCTCGCCGTTCCGGACCTTGGCGACAATCTCCATCGAAAACTCTCGGATTTAGCGGCTTCCCTCTCATTTGAGACACCCCCCGAACTGATTGAGAACGCAAATCAGATCGCTCAGGCGGAAATCGGTGGCTGGGTGGAGCAGGCGGTTCAGCGCCGCGAGGCCAGTGAACGCGATCACCGGGAAATCATCGACGTGATGGCGAAAGCGGTGGAGTCGATCACCGAAAGAGATGAGCGTTATGCGCGGGAGGTGGGGAACCTGGCCGAACGCCTGCGCGTCATCGCCGGGGTGAATGACATGGCGGCGATTCGCCGTTCGATCGTCGAAGGTGTGAACGCGTTGACCGCCTGCGTCGAGCGCATTTCGCAGGACGGCAGGATGTCTCTGCTGAGGCTCAGCGAGCAGGTGGAAGACTACCGGTCGCGGCTGGATAAATCGGAGCGGCTTTCCGCGCTGGATGTAGTCACTGGAATTTCGAACCGGAGGGTCTTCGAAGAAGGCCTGAGTACGAAGGTCCGCGCTTCCAGCCGGTTCTGTCTGATTCTGATCGATCTGGACGGTTTCAAAAGGGTGAACGATCGTTTCGGCCACCTCGCGGGGGATGAAGTGCTGAAGCATGTGGCCGCAAAGCTTCGTCTGCAGTTCCCCTCGGCGGACATGGTCGCACGCTGGGGAGGAGACGAGTTCGCGGTGATCATATCGAGCCGCAAAAGCGACGTGGAGGCGAGAATCAACCGTCTTCGCCGCTCCGGGTTCGGCGAATGCCGGTTTGACGCATCCGACCCCAGCGCTTCGGTGCTGGTTGAGGCATCCGTCGGCGTGGTGGAGTGGGACGGGCAGGAGAGCGGCCCGGAGTTGCTCGCGCGCGCCGACCACTCGATGTATCACTCAAAAGGATCGACGAAAATGGTGCGGGTCTCCGTCTGAGCTTTCGCTGTTTTCGGGTACTTCCCGAGAGCGCGCCCGTTGACGCCAGAACGTTTGATCGAGCCAGCGTCGTTCGGCCGCGTAAAACTGACGCCGCTGCCTTACGCAGGCGGCGAACTCCCGCCGGACGAGCGAGGCGTATTCCGACAGCGGCTTATCGCTTCCGCGCAACTTTGCGTTGAGCGCTTTGGCCGCGATAACAGCTTGACGCCCCGCCTTGAAAACTCCGCGTCCCGAGAGCGGGTCGAAGGAGGAAGCGCTGTCACCCACGGCCATCCAGTCCGCGCCGAAGATCTCTTTGCGGCAGGACGAAGAAACGCGAACGATCTGGCTTTGTACGACGCTTCCATGTTCGAGGCGGCTACGGGTCAACGGAGCATCGGCAAGTTGTTCGCGGGGGGATATTCCCACGTTCGCGTACTCTTCAGGATCGGCGAAGAACATCGCGATGGTTTCGTCGCGCAGCCGGGCGGTGTACCACCATCCGGACGGCGTCGACTCGATGCAGGTTCGCATGTCCCGCGGCACCGTTGAAAAACCGGCGCCGGCGTGACGCACGTGCAGCACGATCGCGATCAGAGCGTCATCGTCCTCGCGGGAGTAGCCGCCTTCGATTCGAAGTCCATTCCTGCCGGAGGCATCGACCAGGAAGTCCGCCTTCACTTCGGCGGGCAGCGCACGCGGGGCGGCGCGACTTTTGAGAAACAGTTTCGCGCCCGCATCCGCGGCTCTCAGGCATAGCATCTCGTCGAAACGATTGCGGTCGATATGCCATCCGCATCCGTGGGGATTTCGGAGAAAGTCCTGCTCCTCCGGAATCGCTGTTCCCCACGCGGATATAATTCCAGGCGCCTCGACCGGCGAAAGCGACTGGAACGCATCCCACAGACCCAGTTCCCGGAGCACCGGGTTCATCTCCGGCGGAAGCGTTTCTCCATAACGAGGGTCTTCGAATTCCGTCGCTTCGAACAGCGCCACGCGCCACCCATGGCGCGCCAGACAGAGCGAAACGATGGACCCGGCGGGCCCGCCGCCGAATACCGCGACGTCAAATATCATGCATTAATTCAGAAATGCGTTGAAAATTACCGACATTCGGATAAAATAAAGCGACATTTAGTCAGGGAGCGCCATTTTTTCAGGAAGGTCTATGAACCTCGATTCGATTGTAGAAGCTCGTATTCATCCCGCCATCGGCGTCGCGCGCATCGGCAACAGCGACGAGTATTTTATCGGCCCTGAAATCCCGTATCCCACCCCGCCGCCCGCAGGGGGTTATCGCGACCAGAATGGCCGGTTGAAGCGACAGGCCGCGCTCTTCCGCGTCTATGGATACGATGCGGACGGCAAAGTAGTGGCGGAACTCACGGCCGAAAACGCGGAAATCGCCTGGACTGTTCACGTCGCGAACAAGAAGGGCGCCTGGTACGACTTCGATGCCGCCCTTGACCTGCCGGAAGCCGCAACCCTGCAGTCGGCACGGCGCAATGCCATGTTTCAAGGCCTGGAGCGCGAGAAGCTTGTGATCGATCCGGGTTCGCGCAGCATATCCGGCAGGGGTCAGAAATCCCTGCCGTTCGACACAGGCACGTTTCTGGGGCACGAGGTTTATCTGGGAGAACTGCGGACCGATGCGGAAGGGCGCCTGATCTTTGTCGGAGGCAGGGGGCAGTCCGGTTCGCCTTTGCCCGGTTACACGCTGACCACGTTTGCCAATAACGGCGGCTGGCACGACGATACATCGGACGGTCCGGTGTCGGCGAGCGTGAAGATCGGTAGCCGGGATGTCACGACGGATCCCGCGTGGGTGGTCACGACTCCGCCCAACTATTCGCCGGATCTGGTGACGCCGCAGACCATGTACGACGTGATTTACGATGCGCTTTCCGGCTCGCTTCTTACACCGCCGCCCAAGCCCTCGTTCAGTAAAAATATTTTGCCGCTTTTAAGCCAGTTCTGCCAGGCGCAGTGGGTGAATCATGGTTTTGCGGTGCAGTTCGGCTGGCGGGCTCCCAACGAATTTCTGCGGCCGGATTTTCTGGCGAAGCTGGCGTCGGCTCCCGGCGATACGGACCCATTCGCGGAGTTGAGGAAACAGGTGTTCTACGCTTTCCGCAATCCGGGCTCGACTACTTTTGAGCCACTCGCATGGCCTCCGATCTACGGTGACGCATTCGGCAGTTACGACAATCCCCCCGTACCGAATGACGGCTTCGCGGTGACCAATACTCTCTTTGGCTATCTGCAGCAATGGATGGAGGGCGATTTCATCGCTGACTACGATCCGAATGCAAAGCCGCCGCAAAGCATAGCCAACGTGCCGCTGGCGGAGCAACCCGAAACAATCGATCTCGCTGCCCTGCACTTCTGCATGGGCGGACCGTTCCATCCCGGTTGCGAGATGACCTGGCCGATGCGGCATTCTTCGATGTACCGTTCCCCGTTTCGGCTGCGCCAGAGTCCGGACCCGATGACCAACGACGACTACGGCGAGTTCCTGACGCAGGCGACGATCAATTCATCGGACGGCCCGCTCTCCGCGAGCGGGCCCGGCGATATCACTAAATGGATGGCGGTGCCCTGGCAGAGCGATACCGCGAGTTGTCGGGCAGGATATCCGGGGACGGAATTTCCATCCGATAAATTCATTCCGACCTTCTGGCCTTCCCGTGTTCCGAATAACGTAATCACGGAGGAGAAGTACAAGATCATCGTCGATCCGAGTAAGCCGATAATGGAGCGCATGGCTGCTTTCAACGAAAGGCCGTTCTGGCTGCGCAGTCTGGATTTCTCGAAACCTTACGTCGACCAGATCACGAAGATGGTGCATCACTTCGGGGACCTCGGATTGATTCTGAAGCGCGAATCGACAGACGATCCGGATTTCCCGGCCGTGATGTATGTTGAGACTCTCCCACCGGCCGGGATGCAACTCGCGGCCGCAGCACCGCCAGAGGAAGGTCCTGCTCAACCGGCAGTGACTATCGAGTTCTCGCGCGCTCGTTTTGGTGGTCTGCGCCGGCGATAAGCGTTTCTTCTTTTGATAGCTTCGGTCTGGAACCTGCTTGGTAAATTCCGCCATGAAGCGGACAGAACTGCAGGGCGCGGACGTGTTTATCCCCGAAACCAGGACCCTCCCGGTGCTCCGCGACGCCGTGCAGGAATGTCGTGGTTGCGATCTTTATCTGCACGCGACGCAGGCGGTCTTCGGAGAGGGCAAGCCACGATCTTCCGCCGTGTTGATCGGAGAGCAGCCCGGGGACGAAGAGGATCGCAAGGGCCATCCGTTCACAGGCCCAGCGGGACGTCTGCTGGACCGCGCTCTGGAGGAGGCGGAAATAGACCGCACTGCCGTGTATGTCACAAACGCGGTGAAGCACTTCAAGTTTGAGGAACGCGGCAAACGGCGCTTGCACAAGAAGCCGAGCGGATCCGAAATCCGTGCCTGCAAGCCGTGGCTGGAAGCGGAGATCCTGTTGATCCGGCCGGAGGTGATCGTTTGTCTCGGGGCGACAGCCGCGCAGACGGTTTTCGGGCCGAAGTATCGGGTAACGCAGGAACGGGGAAAGTTCATCGCGCATCCGTGGGCGCCGCAAGCAACTTCGACGGTTCACCCTTCAGCAATCCTGCGGGCTCCTGACGAAGAGCAACGCCATCTTGAATTCGAGAGGTTGGTCGCGGATTTGAAAAAGGTGCGCGAGGCCATCGGAACCACGCGCTGAACATTTCGTTTTTGACGGACAACAATCACGGCTGGGTACAGCCATTTTCAGCGTTAATGTGTGGCATTTGACATATCAAAAGTGCTGATAATGATTATCTAAAGATGGACTCATGGCCTCGAATTTTGATATTTCTGCGACAAGAGGTTTTACTCGATCTTCAGATCGGTCTAAAAATACAAATGAGCAGATTATGGAACCGTGAAGTTCTGTGCTTCACCTTTATTTGTAGTGTTTTGGCCTTCGCTTCGGCTGACTCCTTATTCGGTCAGGCCGCGACTGCCTCCATTTCCGGAAGGGTAACGGATGCCACCGGCGCAGCCGTTCCCGAGGCGCCTGTAACCATTAAAAACGTCGCCACCTCGGCATCCCAAACGGTGAACACTGATATGAGTGGCCGCTATTCCGTGCCGGATCTGGCTATCGGAACTTATGAAGTAACTGCAATGAAATCGGGCTTTCGGACCGCCGTTCGGTCCGGAATTACACTGACTGTGGGAAGCGCTCCTGTTGTCGATATTCAACTGGCTGTCGGCGAGACGACTGAGAGCGTTGATGTGTCGGCCAGCTCGGCTCAGGTCGAAACTACCAGCGCCGCCGTATCTTCCCTGGTAAATCAGACCCAGATGCGCGAACTGCCTCTGAATGGGCGCGATTTCGAACAATTGATTCTCCTTGCGCCCGGCGTAGCGACCTATCCCGCAGGCGGCAGCAGCGCCCTGACTTCGGTGGCGAACGCTTACTCGATATCCGGCACGCGGCCCGAAGGATACGCGAATATGCTTGACGGCGAAGACATGCTGAACTGGTGGCAGCGCAATGCCGGCGCAAACGTGACGGGCACGTCTCTCGGTATTGAAGCGATCGCCGAATTCCAGACCTTGACCGGTACGTATGGCGCGCAATACGGCGGCAACGGCGGCGCAATCAATGCCGTCTCGAAGTCCGGCACCAACAATTTCCACGGATCCGCATACGAGTTCTTTCGCAACAGCGCTCTTGATGCCCGCGGCTTCTTTGACGGAGCTTCGCCTCCCCCCTTTCGCAGGAACCAGTTCGGTGGAAGCATGGGCGGCCCGATCAAGAGAAACAAGATCTTCTTTTTCGCCAACTATGAGGGCATCCAGCAGGTGCTGGACTCAACCTATGTGAATTTCGTTCCCAGCGCCGCTTTCCATCAGGGCTTCGTAAACGGCGTTCAGTCCCCAATCAACCCGGCCTCCGCCGCGATGCTCGCCCTTTATCCGCTGCCGCAGACCCTTCTTCCTGGCAATCCCAATGAAGGGACCTACACGGTGGTGGGCCCGCAGCAATCGCCAGAGAATTTCTTCCTGGTCCGTATCGATTACAACATCTCCGAAAAGGACTCTCTTTTCGGACGCTACCAGTTCGATTTCGGAGATCGGACCACGTATGGCGGCCTGGGTCTCTGGCCAACCTACGACGTGACGCATAACCAGTTCCTGACGCTCGGCGAGCGCCACATCTTCTCCCCCAACCTGGTGAATCAGTTCACGGCGTCGTATTCGCGACCGGTCACTTCCGAAACCCAGCCGACCACGCATGATGCGTTACAGGTATTCACTCCGGCGCGGCAGGACGTGTATATCACGATGCCGAACGGAATTTCACCGCTTGGTTCTTCCTTCATTAATCCCTTCCAGTACCTCGAGAACAAATTCACGGAAAAAGACGACGTGACATGGATCAGGGGAGCCCACGCGATCAGCATGGGCCTTTCGGTCCGGCGAGACCAGCTTAATCCGACGGCATACACGTACTGGAACGGAGACTACATTTTTACGAGTCTCCAGAATTTTTTGGGCGGCATTCCCTACGAGTTCGTCGGAGCGCCGAACGGCGGGACCAATGCCTACCGTGGTATCCGGACGATTTCCCTGAATCCCTATATTCAGGACGATTGGAGGGTCAACAAGAGGCTAACCCTCAACATCGGTCTGCGCTACAGCTGGGAGTCGAATCCCGTGGAAGTCAACAATCTGCTGCATAACGTGGTGGGTCCTCCGTTCGGGGACACATTCCAGAACGTGTCGCATGCGTTTGTCACCAATCCGTCCAACAGGAACTTTGATCCGCGGGTCGGGCTTGCATGGGATGTGTTCGGCGATCACAAAACGTCAGTGCGCGCCGGATTCGGGATTTTCCATGACGTGTTTCAGACCTACACGTTTTCTTCGGCCTACACGTCAAACCCGCCGTTCCTGACCTATAACCAGTTCTTCGGGACTTCGGATCCCAACTTTCCCGTACCGTTTCAGGGCGGTGGCGCGCCGCCGCTGCTCAGCCAGACCAACGGCACTTACTACGGGATCCACCAGACGCCGTACGCCCTCGAATACAGCGCGAGTATTCAACGGGAACTCCCGAAGAATACGCTTCTGACGGTAGGCTACGTCGGAACCCGCGGTATTCATCTCCTCGCATTTCACGACTTCAACGCTCCCGTACCTACCCTCGTTAATGGCGTTATGACCTTTGCGAGTCTGCAATCGGTCCCGGTCACGCCGGCTACGCCCTTCGGCCTTGAGGCCGTCCAGAATCCGCGGCCCGCTCCGGCTCTCGGCGCGCTGGACATGCTGGATACGAGCAGCTATTCCAGCTACAACGGCCTTCAGGTCGGTCTGGAGCATAAGATGTCCGCCAATCTCGTCTTCCAGGTCGCATATACCTGGTCGCATTGCATCGACAGCGCCTACACGTATGGCGGCCTCGGTGGAAACAACGTGACTTCCGCGGTAACCAATCCCTACGACTGGAATGCCGATAAGGGAAATTGCGGCTATGACCTCCGTCAGAGCCTTTCTTTGAACGCCGTTTACGTACTGCCGTTCAAGGGCAATCGCTTCAAGGAAGGATGGCAGTTCACCGGAATCGAGTCCTGGCACACCGGCGTACCGTTTTCACTCGGTGAAGGCGACCAGGCTTTCCTGGGCAACAACTTTGATAACCCCCGGCCGAACGTTATTGCCGGATGCAACCTCTACGCCAACCAGAGTGTCCAGCAATGGTACAACCCGGCCTGCTTCACTTCTTCGGCGTATGGCACTGTCGGCAATCTGGGAAGAAACTCCCTCGTAGGACCGGGCTATGTAGACACCGACTTCGGCGTGTTGAAGAACACTCGCATTAACGAGCGGTTCAACCTTCAGTTCCGGGCTGAATTGTTTAATATCTTCAACCATGCAAACTTTAACCTTCCCGCGCTGACGGCGTTCAACGCGGGGTCGGCTACCACCGGCTACGTGGGCACACCGAGTACTACTGCCGGCCAGATCACCTCGATCGTCGGCAACGCACGGCAAACGCAGTTCAGCCTGAAGCTGGTGTTCTGATCCAGGAATTGCTTAAGCCGCCCGCGCCAATCCGCGTTCGGGGTTATTCGGACCGAGTGGCCGTTCCCCTCAGCTTCGCTCCGGACAGGCTTAGCCTGAGGATTCGGTCAGTACCGGCACATCCAGGCGCCGGCGTCTCTTCGCTCAGACGCCGGACCGGATTCTTCAACTCGTCAGATGCCCCATCCGGATACCGCTCATCACCATGGCGCGATCGGCCGGATGAGGAAGAAGGAGATGTGAAGTGTCGGTGTAACCGCAGCAGATCGCGCCTGGTAATCCCGGCCTCGGGCCAGAAGACCTTTGTGCAAATTCGTGAGGGTTGCCGTTTTTCCCGGCGCGATCTCTGCTTCAGCCGTAGTTTGATCAGCCCCGTCGCCATTCCATCGGCTTCAGAGCACGAACGTCAGAGGGCCGCGGCGCCCGCTTCCGCGACGGCATGATCCTGGTCGCCCGAGCCCCCGCTGACTCCGATCGCTCCGATGACCTTGCCGTCTTTCTTCAACGGAATGCCGCCGGCGAAGATCATGACCTTTCCGTTATTCGATGCATGGATTCCAAAGAACTGATTGCCCGACTGGCTGTGCTCGGCCAGGTCTTTGGTCGCGATGTCGAATGCCCGCGAGGTCCATGCCTTCTTGATCGAGATGTCGATACTACCCATCCAGGCGTTGTCCATCCGGACATGTGCGATAAGGTTCCCGCCGGCGTCCGCGACGGCGATGTTCATGGGTTGGCCGATTTCCGCGGCTTTCTTTTCGCCAGCGGCGATGATTCGTTTAGCGTCTGCAAGTGTCAACAATGTTTCAACCCTCCTTGGGGGTGAGTACTGCACGGAAACCAATGTACTAACAAAGAGTTCGTCCCGGCGTTTGCGAGCGTGTCCGGCAGTCCGGGTCAGGTTGGCGCCGGCTGAAAAATGAATCGGAACGCCGTCTGACGAACGCGCCGGTTGGCTCTGTGGTGGGTGCATCGTCAAGTCTTGCCATGTGGTTGCATTCGTCCGATCGGCTGGCAAAGCGGCAAAAGCGCGACGCGAAGCACCGCTGCCGTCGATCCGAACCGCGGATCCGCGATCTCGCCGGAAAAGCTGGTTTGCCACACCAGCGGCCCGGCGATGCCGAATCCATTCCTCTCGATGCCCACGACAGACTCGATCGAGCGCGCACATTGACGCAACAAATCGACCCCACGTTTCAATCCGAATTTCACTCCTGACGTCGCGAATTTCAAGGCGCTGAAACTAACGTAATCACCTCTCGCGAGTCGAATCAAATAGGGGCGATCAGATCCAACGGCGAAACGAGCCAGACGGATCGGCGTGCGCCCGACAAGTCAGGAGATAAACGTGAACGTATTCCGATTCTTCAAGGAATCGCCCCGAAAAGGGCTTATCGCTGTGTGTGCATTGGCTTTGGGAGGGGGTCTCCTCGCGGCTGGCGCGGGTTTCTCGTCCTCTCATATCAGTCTCAAACTCGCGGACTCGAATGAGGGTCCCAGCAGAATCACGATGGCGCCGGCTGCTAAGGCCGCGATGTCGTCTGTTGTGAAGATTTCGATGTCCAAAATCGTCAAGCAACCCGCGGCGTATGACGGCGACGGCCAGGGATTGAACGATCCGCTCTTCCAGCAGTTTTTCGGCAACGGGGGCGGCAACGGCCGTTTTCAGACTCCCACCCCACGCTCTCACCGCGAAGGGGGCCTCGGCTCAGGCGTGATCATCAGCCCGGACGGCTATATCCTCACCAATAACCATGTGGTAGACGGGGCGACCCAGCTCACCGTGACGCTTCCTGACAGGCGAGAATTCAAGGCGAAAGTCATCGGCACCGACGCCAAGACCGACATCGCGCTCGTGAAAATCGACGCCACCGGTCTCCCCGCCATCACAGTTGGTAACTCCTCCAAACTCCAGGTCGGCGACGCGGTTCTTGCCATCGGCAACCCCTACGGTGTGGGTCAGACTGTCACCATGGGTATCGTCAGCGCTACTCGGCGAACCGGCCTCGGAATCGAAGACTATGAGGACTTCATCCAGACGGATGCGCCGATCAATCCCGGCAACTCGGGCGGCGCGCTCGTGAACGACCGCGGCGAACTGGTCGGAATCAACACCGCCATTCTCGCCGAAGGATCGGGCGGCAATCAGGGAATCGGTTTCGCGGTGCCCATCAACCTCGCCCGAACCGTTATGGACCAACTGGCGAACAATGGACACGTAAACCGCTCTTATCTGGGAGTCACGATCCAGGAAGTTTCGCCCGCGATCGCAAAGGCGGTCGGACTGAACGGTCCCGAAGGCGCGCTGGTAAGCAGCGTTTCTGCTGACAGCCCGGCGGCAAAAGCCGGCTTGCAGACGGGCGACGTGATTCTCGCCATGAACGGCGACTCAATCGCGGAGAGCAACCAGCTTCGGATGCAGGTCTCGATGATGACTCCGGACCAGAGCGTGAAGCTGAAGGTCTTCCGCAACGGCGATATCCGCGACGTGACGGTACAGTTGGCCCCGTTGCCTGGCGAAAAAGTCGAGCGGGCGGGCCTTCAGAAGGATCACTCCGAGGAAGCTCTTCAGGGTGTCTCGGTTGAAGACATGGATGCGCAGACCGCACGCCAGCTCGGGTTACCGGCCAGTACCAAAGGCGCGGTAGTGACCAACGTCGATCCCTCCAGCCCGGCCGCAAGCGCCGGTCTTCGTGAAGGCGACGTTATCGAACAGGCAAACCGGCAGCCGGTCGCCAACTCAGACGATCTGGCTCAGGCACTGAAGAAATCGAATGGCGAATCTCTTCTCCTGGTGAACCGGGGCGGCAGCAAAGTCTTCCTTGCGGTCTAAAAATCGCTCGCTGCTGCTTCGCTGAAAAAGGGCGCGGACTTCGGTCCGCGCCTTTTTTTTATCGCAACGCTCCGGAGAGGATCTCCGGATGGGACCATGCGAGCTTCAGCGTCCATCCCGCCAGGAAATTCGATTGCAGCGCCTGACCGAATTGATGTGGCGTCAACAATTTCAGCAGCTCGGTCTTTTCGTCCCATTTGGCGTCGTCGAACTTTGAGATCTTCTTGTTGATCTCGTATCCGATCCGCAGGTTTTTTCCAAATGCCGCCTTCCATTCCTTCTGGTACTGCCCGAGAAACTCTCTTGAGAAGTCGCCGGCCTTTATCGCGCGAGCGGCTACCTTCCCCGCCATACGCCCCGCTTTGATCGCCCACCGGATACCTTCACCGACAAGCGCGGGCGCTTGACCGGCGGCATCTCCCACGGCCATGATGCCGTCGCCGACAAACGGATCGCCCAAACCGTCGGAAGGAATCAGGCCGAAATGATATTCGACGGGCTGCGCGTTCTTGAAGTTCACGCCGAATCGATCCGCCCGCTCCACGAGCTTGTCCAGATAAGCATCAGGATGCGCATCGGAGTCGGCGTGAATGATTCCGACGCCCACTCGCACGCGATTTTTCCCCCAGGGAAAGATCCACGCATAACCCGCGGGCGCAACCTGGCTCCCGACAATCAGGAGAGCCTCATCCTGACTGCAATGAGGAGCGTACAGATCGTATTCAGCACCGACGCCGAAGCGCTTGTAACCCGGATGTGTGCGGGACTGTTTCAGCATGGACGCGTGGTAACCGGTGGCGTCCACCAGTATTTTCGAGCGAATTTCGAAATCGGGGCGCGTCGCGTTCTTCGCCCGCACGCCGACCACCCGCTGCTCTTCAACGAGCGGCTCGATAGCCGTAGTCGCGATATTGATCCTCGCGCCCGCAACGATAGCCCGCTCCGCCAGAAATTGAAAGACGCCCCGCACGTCGATTACACAGAGCACCGGCTCGTCGTAGTCGTAGCGGACGCCGTTATTCGGGCTGACGAACCTGCAGGTTCGGATGGGATGATACAGATGCTCGGGAATTCCAAGCGCGCGGAGATCCTCGACAAAGCTCCCGCCCGTCGTTCGGGTGGGAGAGCCGATCTCTTTGGACTGCTCGAGCACGAGCACCGAACATCCGGCTCGGGCGGCGGTTTCCGCGAAAGCTAATCCGCCCGGCCCGCCGCCAGCCACCGCAATGTCGAATTCCGTCATCTGATACCAACAAACTCAGGCTAATTCTTTGCGAACAATCTCCGTGCCCTCAACCAGCGAGCGCATCTTGCCGAACGCTACGTCTCGCGGCAGATACTTCATCCCGCAATCCGTGGCCACGACCAGACGCTCAGGCGCGATAAATGGCAGCGCGCGGCGTATACGCTCGGCAACCGTCTCCGCCGTTTCTACTTCATGCGTCGAGAGATCGATCACGCCGAGAATGATGTCCTTTTTCGGAATATCGGCCAGTATCGAGCAATCGAGCTTCGATTGCGCGGTCTCGATCGAAATCTGCTTCACCGCGGAATTGTTCAGCTCTGTCAGGAACGCATAGGCGGGAGGTCTGCCCGGCACAAGGGCCGCATATCCGAAGCAAATGTGAAGCGCGGTAGTTCCCTCAATGCCTTCGAGCGCCCGGTTCAAAGCCTTCACGGCGTACTGCCGCGCCTTGTCCGGATACGCCTGCATGTAAGGTTCGTCGATCTGGACGACATCCGCGCCCGCGGCAAACAGGTCCTTCATCTCTGCGTTGACAGCCGCAGCCAGATCGAACGCGAGGTCTTCGTCGGATTTATAAAAGTCGTTCTGCGTCAATTGGGTCATCGTGAATGGACCCGGCACCGTGATCTTGATCTTTCGATCCGTATTGGCGCGCAGAAATTCAACGTCGCGAACCTGTACCGGACGCATGCGCTGTACCGCATGCGTGACGCGGGGTACCAGAATCGACTGACCGCTGCGGCTGAGGATCGACCCCGGATTGTCGAGATCCATCCCGTCCAGCGCTGTGGCGAAGCGGTTGGAATAGCTTTCACGCCGCGCTTCGCCGTCGGTCAGGATGTCGAGCCCTGCGCGCTCCTGGTCGCGCACCGCAAGCAGCGTCGCATCGTCCTGCGCCAGTTCGAGCCAGCTTTCGTCCACCCGCCACAACTCACCCGCGCGCACACGGGGCGGCATTCGCTTGCTGAGCATTTCGCGATTGATCAGCCACTCGGGCTGGGGATAAGATCCGACCAGCGAGGTCGGTAGCGTTGTCATAAATTTTTCCCGTTAGAATGGTTTCAGCGACGCCGCTCCCGGCGAACGCCTTGCGCTTTTGATGATCGCATCCGCGATTTGATAGGGCCGATCGAGGTTTGTAACCGCGATTGATCCGCTTTCGCCCGCACTTTCCAACCGAAGGTCTCCTATGCCAAGCATTCGTTGCCCGAACGTCTGCTTCACGGTGACGTCCTGGATCTTGGCTGTGTCGACCGTGCGCTGCATACGGGACAGAAATCCGTTTTCGAGAATCAGATGGTCATCAACCAGCCGCAGCGAGACCAGACGCCGCTTAAGGTGCATCTTGATCGCGGGCAGGAAGGCGAGCAGCGGAATCGCCATCAGCCAGGCCGGCTGGTCTTGCCCGTATTCGTAATACAGCCAGAGCCCGGCAAAGAGCAACAGGACCGCAAGGCCATACGCAAGCCAAACCGTTTTCATGCTCTGCCGGATAATAGCGCCTGTAATCAAAATCTCCCCGAAGGGCTATTTTACAGACCTTTTCGAGACAAGCAGACCATTGCACTCGCTTGACATCTCGAACTGCAACATATCAGGCGAAGCAACGATGGATGTCTCCACGAACCCGATGCGCCTGGCCTGCTTCCGCGCGCCGTCGTCATGGGAGAGAATCTGTGTATGGGACCGGCAATGAAAGCGGCTCTGATGCTGACTTCCGCCTGCACCGCCGCGGCCGGAATCTGGCTCGCTCTGATGGAGAACATTCTGCAGCACACCGGGTATGCGGGAAGAACCGCAATAGCAGCATGTATCGCGATCCAGGGCCTGGCTACGTTACTCCTTCTGCTCTTCGATGGCCGTACGATATTCCGAACCCTCGTGTTAGCAGGCGCCGCGGGTGTGGCGATCCTGGGAGCTTCGGCCATCAAGCGAATTATCGCCGCGCCGCATTTTGAAGGATTCGTCGTTCTCATCAGCGTTGCCCTCATTGTGCAGGGTTTCCTGACGCTTGTGGTGGTGTCCCAGGCCCATGGTAGACGCGCCTAAGCGACGGCCGCCAGGATCGGTCGCCCCGCTTCTCGTACGGACCAACTGCTCCCGCCCCGCCCAGACGGTTAATGCGGCATCCGTTCTGGCGCAGGCAATCGGGGCGGACCCTAATACGAGATAGACAGCCCCCCGAAGACGTAATGCCAGGCCCACGAAAAACGGACCCGTTGCGATATTCCCAGGACATCGGCGACCGTATCAGCTACTCCACCGGCCGGCAAAACATCGATGATCAGCTGAGCGCTCTTCGAAGGTGGCAAACCAAAGCTGCATACGCTCCCGAAGAGGGGGTTGTCCCCAATGCAGGAAGCCATTGTGACCGAACCGTCGCCGGCAGACGCATAGAAAACCTCTTGCGGGCTTGCGACCAGGTTCGCGTCGTCAATCAAGGTCATGCGAACCAACGAAGCCGGATCTCCGCCGGTCCAGCTGATTATGCGATTAGTGTAGGCGTCGAGTGTGGTACCGGGCGTTAACGATGTCTCTACGGAAATCCCTGCACCCACTGATAAAGGCTGCTCAAAGACTACGGCCGTGGAAGCGTTTGCTTCCGACGAGATCATATACGTGCCGGCCTGAACGAACCCTGCGGGGAGAGTCTGCCGATACTCAACGCCTCCTGTTGTCTGTACCATTGGAGCGGCTGTGGCGGCTTTTGTTTGCCCCGAAGGCTGAATGGAAATCGTACCGGCGGAGAGCCGGGTATACCCGGGGATCGCGCAGGCCTTGATCGATCGGACATTCGTTGCGAAATCAATGCTATTCAATTCCGGCGACATGCCAGATAGCGATGGCATTGTGAGACCCGGCGAGGCGGGAAAGACAGCGTTAAACTGATCGGTTTCACCATCGTTAGCCGTGCCCGAAGCGATTGTCCTTTCGAGCCACACCTCGCCATAGGACTGGACCGGAGGATCCACGCATTGCCCGCGCGTTTTACCTATGCTGATCGTCACGACCTGGCTCGGCAATCCGGTATCCATTGAAGCCGGCACGGAGCAGCCTTCGCGCGTGTCCGGGGGGATTTGAAAATTCACCTGGTCCACTCCGACAAGAGTTGGGGCCAGGCCTGAGTACGAAGGGTCCGTGGCGCTTCCCGAATAGTCAACATGAATCAGGCCGGGCTGCTGGAAGATGTCGCCCGTAGGTACGGCGTATCCGTCTGCCGGCACGGCCGTCGGAACGCCAAGGCCGGTCCCGAAAAGAGAGATGTAATCGCCTGGAGCCGCGCTGTTCGAGGACGAGTTCGCCGATACTTGGCCCTCGGCTGTCACATTAAGAGCCGCGGCGGCGCCGCAACCGCTGGAATCGGAGCTGAAGAATCCCGGTCCAACGGCGAAAACCGTTACCTGGGCCGCAGCGCTCGATCCCGCAGCCGTGGAAACCACCACTGAAGCCGTCGACGCCAAAGCGCCACTCACCGCCGTCGAAGAAGGAATTTGCGCGTTGATCTGGCCGGGCGAAACGAACAACAATGGTGCCTTGTTGCCGTTAAACGTGACTGTTGTTCCGGCAAGAGTCATCGGGAGCGGCACTGACGACGCTTCGACCGATTGAAAGCCAGTCGTCAGGTTCGACCCGAATATGGATACGATCGATCCTGGCCCAATGAGCGACGTATACGAGGCAGAGTTTACAACTCCGGAGATCACCGGCATTGAGTTGGTTTGGCACACCCCCGGCATTGCCGCTATAGCCAATAAACTGAGCGCCATGGGGACTGCTACTATCTCGCGCATAATCCCCGCCATAGCAAGAGAGGTGCCGCGGCTGTGAACCGGCGTTAGCCTTTGGTCCATTGATTTCCAGGCTAGAGGTTACACGGCGCTTTGTGTCAATCGGACTCGCGCCTGTGGGCCTATGCCGGCAGTCCCATCATCGCCGCCGGGTCGGCGCCGATCGTCCCCTTCAACTTCGCCAGCCAGGTATCGCTCTGCGTCCGGCTCAACTGCTCCCGCGCCTCGACCAGGCGGTTATGCAGCATCAGTTCCGGCGCGGGCAACCCGCTCGCCAGAAACTTTTCCAGCGCATCCTCGTGACCTTTCCACAGCGCCATATCGTGCGCCTGCTGGGCATGAAGCCGCTCCCGATACCACTTGCTCGCAAGCAATGACTCGCGAGTAAACAGTTCCCGGATCTCCGGATCGCTCGCGCACTTTCCCTCAGACTTGCCGTGCGCCATGATGTGCAGGAGCGCCCGGATCGGCGGGCATGCGTCCTCGATGCTTCCATCCGCGAAATACTCGAGAGCCACGACGCGCTGTGCATCCACGATCGCATTCACACCGTCGGCGAACTCCGCCAGATCCTGCTTTTCGGGCCGCAGCATCTCTTCCGGGAACACGGAGCCCGGCAATTCGAAGATACGCCCCAGAAAGTGGTCGACGAACGCCGCGGTGATCCGATAACCCAGCCGGCTCGCAAGCACCCGCGCGCCCTGGAACTCGAAATCGTCCACCTTCTCCAGATACCCGTTCGCGATCAGGAACTGCGGCTCGCGTTCAAAGACCCGCATCCGGCACCACAACTCGGGGACCAGCATGCTGCTGTCGTGATCCATCCGATATTTCGGGCCGATGTGTCCCGCGGCCGTAGTGAAGCCGCAATTCTCCGTCAGGATCGCCGACACCAGCGCATTGTTCATGTCGATCACCGGCGCGAGCGCGTTGAACGGCCCTTTCGTGAGCGCGCCTTCAGTGCCAAATCCGGTCATCGCGGGCGATTTGCCCGTCAGGCTGCAGATGAGGTCCATAAACAACTCGGGCAGTTCCTGGTAATGAATCGGATTGTAGACAGCCAGCGGGGGAAGGCTCGCTTTGCGGTCCGCCGGGTTGTTGCGCCGGCCGGAGAGCACCGCGTTTACGGGAAAGTACGCGGGGCACTCCGGAGGAATCTCGCGCGCCAGACGCGTGCCGACTTCCGCGAGGTAAGTATTGCGCGGGTTTGTCAGATCGGGCCGCTGCTGCAGGTATCTCGGGTTCTTCGAGGGGCTGCCGTTCACCAGCCGCGGATGCGACGAAGACACTACGAACGACGGATTGGACCCGGCCAGAAAGTCCAGAAGCACGCGTTTCATGGGAACGGTGTACTTGTCGAACTCCACCACTTCATCCACGATGTTCCGCGCCGAATCGCGCGTGAGCGGCTCGAAGTTCGAAATAAAGATATTTGATCCCGCGATATCCGCTTCTGCATCTTTATCGAAACCACGGTAAATGGCGTCGTCCGGTCGCTGGAACAGTTGCGTTTCGCAATTGGCGACAAGCTTCACGCTTCCCGCGTGATACTCCGGATCGAGATTCGTAAGACTTTCGCGGGGAAGTACCACTGACGCGGTGATATCGTCCTCGAACTGCACCTTATCGGCGGGACTGAAGTCGGGTCTTAATTTGAAGATTCGCCATGACCCGTCAACCGGGTCGTATCCCATGCGCAGATAGTTTCCCAGCAGCTTCTGATTCTGGAACTTAAGCTCGTTGCCCGGCAGGCCGTTGATGCGGTCGACGCTGAATCGCGACCTCCAGTCGTCGCCCCATTCCGGCTGATAGTAACGCTTCACCGTGATCAGAAGCTGCCGCACCGTTTGCGGCACCGTCGCAAGCCATTGGTTGTGTTCGTCCGTATACTCGGGCGAAGGCGTCATGAGCTTGATCACGGAGCCGAGGGAGCGTTCAGTGCTGAGAATGGGACGCTTCGGGCGAGCGCCGGGCTGCGGTTTGCGATAGATGGTCGAGAAATCCCTGGCGATGATCTGCGCGACCTGCTCCATCTCGCGCTGAAAATCGGTGACGATGATCGCGCCTTTGAGAATGATGCCGCCGATGGACTTCGAGATCTCTGACTTTCCGCCGCCCGACACCGTGCACGGCTTGTGGCAAAGAATTCCATCCGCGCGCGAGGCAATCAGACGCCACATGGTGCCTTCGAGCTGCTTTTCGAGACGGATCTTGGTGCCCCACGGCAGCACATACACCTCATCGGCGCGCAGCGTAAGCTGATGCCATTCGCCGTCGGGCAATTGCCACTTGACTGCGCCGTCGACAACGCGGAACTCCGCATTTTCCGGAACGTACTTGATCGAAGGAAACTGGCGATCGACGGCGTAGCGTTCGGGTTTGACGTCGACGCGCGGCCCGAGCCATCGCATGGCCTGGTCGAAAGTGACTTTCTTCGTAAGAACCGTACGTCCGGCGAAGAACTGCTGCCCGAGCACGTACGCCGGAAACGCGAGAGCACCGCCGGCGTGTTCCTCTTCGCACATGCCATAGAGGTTTGTCGCGTAACTGATCTGAGTCTTGACTTCCTTCTTGCAATAACCGTAGTAGTTATCGGCGAGAATCGTCACCATCACGCCGCGATAGTCCCGGCAGGCCAGTTTGAACGCGACTCCATCGTTGTAAAGCTCGTCTTCAGAGCGCCAGCACATGCCGTCGCGACGCTGACGCGGACTGGCCTCGTCGTAATGGGGCAGGCCGACTTCTTTCTTCTTCACTCCCTCAAGATGAGGAGCCACGATCACGCAGCCCGTGTGTCCCGTCCAGTGCATCACGTCGAGCGCGGAGTCGTTTTCGGGCAGCTCCGGGTCACCCGCGTTGCCGAAAATTCTTTCGACGAAATCCAGATTGCTGACCAGGCTGGCAGGCGCGAAGAACCGCGTCTCCATGGATTTCGCAGGTTCCGAACCCGTAGCGGGACAGACCAGCGGGCGCAGCAGCAGCGAGACGAACAAACGAACCTTCTGTTCCTGATTCGCGCTGAAAGGCAGCTCCAGCACCTCGCGTGGCGGCGTAAGAGCGCGCGTCAGCAGCGATGCGAACGCAACCTTCGGGACTGCGATCTTATCGTCGGGAATCGGCATCCCGCCCTCAACGATGTGAAAGATGCCCTTCGTGGTTCGGCGGTCGCTGCGCGGGTTATGCAGGATGCCCTGCCGGATGCGGTAAGACTTCACATAGGGCGAAGCAAGGAGATCCGCCTCCGGAGGCAGTGAGACAACGCGCGCCATACCGGGTCGGTCGAGGACCAGGGTTTGAGACGGCAACCTCGGAGCCGTCCCATTCAGATAGGAATCGAGGAAGGCCTGGATTCGCGCGTCGACCGGACAAAGACGGTCCCCAAGCAGCTGATTCTTCTGGTAGTAGTTCCGGAGTAGCGGACCTGCAATCTCGCTGAATTCGGAGTCCGTCGTTTGGCTTGCCGGTTGGCCGAGCGCCGCCAGCTTCAGGTTGATATAGCGGACCAGCTCCGTATCACGGCCGTCCGAAATGGCCTCGCGTGTCCCGATCTCCACTGAGCCTCCTGTGCTTGCCCACAGCCGGCGAAGGACGTGCTTCGATTAGTTCCGGACCAGACGGGGATCACGGACAAATACGGCGTGCCGCAACGATTTTGCGCACATCGACAGCTTAGCAGTCTGCGGGGACGCGCTAATGCGCCAGAGAGATCGAATCCACCGTGATCGTATTCTTCTTCGCCTCACCTGTTACGGCGACGACGAACAACGATTTTTTACCCGTCGTGCGGACGAGATCGAGCGCTTTTGAGTTCCCGGCGGAATCGAGCGTGAAACTTGATCCGTCCTGTTCTACCAGCGCGAAAGATCTTGTCTTAACGCTCGGAGAACAATAGCGAAGCTCCGAATTCTGGTCCCGATCGACGGCGGTAAGGGTATCGTTCGGATTCACGTTGCGCTCTCTGTTGCCGAAGCATCGCGCGTCGACGAGGAATCCCGTGCAGTTGGCAGTAACACCAGGCGCAGGCGATAAACACAAAAGCGCAGCGGCGCACAACGCGAGTTTCATCTCAGCCAGAAACTATTTTATCTGGTCAAATTAGAATCGGAACATCCGCAATGACTCCTGCGCAGACTTTCAACGAACAGCAGCGTAACCGGTGGAACGGAATCGACGGCGAATTCTGGACACGTGAGCAGGACCGTCTCGACGCGATGCTGGCTCCGATTACCGGGCCGCTGGTCGCGTTCGCCACGCCAGTGGCAAGAACAACTGTAATCGAGGTCGGCTGTGGCTGCGGGACCCTCGCGATCGAACTTGCCCACGCCGTCGGGCCTTCGGGCCGGCTGGTAGCTGTCGATCTCTCCGAACCGATGCTTGCAGTTGCAAGGGAACGTCTTGGCACATTCGCCAACGCCAGTTGTCTCCTGGGCGATGCCGCCGAACTGTCCTTTCAGGGGTTGAACGCCGAGTTGATTACTTCGCGCTTCGGAGTCATGTTCTTCGGCGACCCTGTAGCCGCATTCGCCAACCTCGCCACCGGCCTCGCTCCGGGCGGCCGTCTTCGCTTCGCTTGCTGGCGTCCGATCGAGGAAAACCCCTGGCTCCGGCTACCGCTGCAGGCGGTCTATGAGCACGTACCGCGGCTGCCGCCATCCGCTCCGGAAGAGCCGGGACCGTTTGCGTTCGGGGACACCGGCCGCGTCAAACGCATCCTGACGATGGCGGGCTTCACTACACCCACCTTCACACCGCTGGACATCTCGATCGAACTGGCGCCCGGGGGCACGGTTGACGACGCCGCGCTGCAGGCAACCGGGACGGGCCCGGCGAGAAGGGCGCTGGAGGGGCAACCGGAGAAGGTTCGTGAGGCGGCAATTGAGTCGATCCGGCGCGCCCTCGCATCGTACAATTCGGATACCGGCGTAAAGTTACCCGGTGGGGTTTGGCTTGTGGGGGCGGAACGTGCCCGCTGAAGGTTCCGAAAAATATCGATGAGACGGAGTTACTAATTGTGCGGCATAGCCGGTTTTACGCACGCAAAGCGTGCGGAGACCGGTAGAATCCAGAAGGCCGTTGCAACCCTAAGCCATCGCGGCCCGAACCAGCAGGGAGTCTATGAGTCCGAGACAGTTTCGCTCGGCGCCGCGCGCCTGAAAATCATCGACATCGATAACGGCGATCAGCCGATTCTCTGCGAAGAACCTCGCACGGTTATCGTTTTCAACGGCGAGATCTACAATCACCTCGAACTGCGCCGGGAACTGGAACAACGCGGTCACAGCTTTCGCTCACACACCGATACCGAGACCGTTCTTCACGCTTTTATCGAATGGGACACGGAGTGCTTCTCGCGCCTGCGCGGAATGTTCGCGGTGGCTCTCTGGAACGAGTGCGAACGTCGCCTTGTGCTCGCTCGCGATCGCATGGGGATCAAACCTCTTTACATCGCGCGTCGCGGCGACGACCTTTACTTTGGATCGGAACTCAAAGCGATCCTGATTCATCCCGAGATCGATCGTGAGTTAAGCCTTGAAGGTCTTGATTGTTACCTGTCCCTGAATTATGTGCCCGCGCCGTGGACTCTCGTCGAGGGAATCGAGAAATTGCTTCCAGGTCAGTGGCTGGAGTGGCGCCGAGGCATGGTCAATGTCAGTCGCTACTGGCAACTGCCGCGGGGCAACACCGCAAACTGCACGCCGGAGGAAGCCGAAGCCGAGTTAGACCGCCTGTTGAAACAGTCGGTAAGAGAACACCTGCAATCGGATGTGCCATTGGGTGTGTGGTTGAGCGGCGGCCTGGATTCTTCCAGCCTTGTACATTACGCGGCCCAGGAATCCTCCTCGCCTCTAATGACATTTTCCGTGACCTTTCACGGACGAAGCTTCGATGAAGCAAGCTACGTGCGCGAGGTAGCCAACAGCTACGGCACCCGGCACACGGAATTCGATCTGAACCCCGGGCAGGATCTGCCGCAAGCGATCCATGAGCTCGCGTATTACTGCGATGAACCGAATGCGGATTCCGGCGCGCTTCCTGTCTGGTTTCTTTCCCGCATGACGCGTGCCACCGCAACCGTGGCTCTGAGCGGAGAAGGCGCCGACGAGTTGTTTGGTGGATATCTGACCCATCGCGCAAGCCTTCTCGCGTCGAAGGCGCGCCGGCTACCGCGTCCCTTGCTGGAGTTTCTCCTCGCGGCTTCCCGGCGATTGCCTGTATCGAATGAGAAGATCGGGTTCGAGTACAAGCTGAAACGTTTTCTGGAAGGCTGTCTCATGCCGGCCGCAAGAGCCCATATTTACTGGGGCGGAGCATTCGGCGATGAGGACAAGCGTTCTCTGTTGCAGCAGGCTTTGCCGCCTGCGCTGGAGTCGATCCTGGTCGCTGGTGGCGGCAGTCTGCAGGATTACTTATGGTTCGATCAGAAATACTTCCTGCCGGATAACATTCTGACCAAAGTGGACCACACGAGCATGGCTCATTCAATCGAAGTGCGACCGCCGTTTCTCGATCACCGCATCGTCGAATTCGCCAACTCGCTTCCTGCCGGCATGAAGATGCAAGGATCCACGCAGAAGGTGATTCTGCGGCGCCTGATGCAGGGCAAACTCCCTCCCGCAATACTTAACAGGAAAAAAATAGGCTTTGACATTCCCGCTCATGACTGGTTCCGCGGCCCCCTCAGGCCATTGCTTGAAGAAGCGGTGGCATTCGCTTCCGCCGAACATGGAGACTTCTTTCAGATACCGAAAATCGAGGCTTGCATGCGAGCCCATTTCGAACGGCGCGCCAACCTGGGATACAACCTTTGGGGACTAATGACCCTGTTTTTCTGGATGCAAAAATGGCGAATTCAGACCAGGGCGCCGGCCAGGACGCCGCGCCGGTCAATGGAACCCGCTTTCAGTTCTACGTCATAGTTCTGCTTGTTGCTGCCGCAGTTTACGCGGGCTGTATGATCTCGCCCCCTTCGCTGATGGACGATGTGGATGCGGTTCAGGCGCAGATCGCGCGTAACATGCTTACGTCCGGAGATTGGGTTACGGCACGGCTCGACGGCGTCCCTTATCTCGAAAAGGCGCCTCTTATTTACTGGATGATCGCCGAGTCTTATAAAGTCTTCGGCGCAACGGATTGGGCCGCCCGCATTCCAGTCGTTCTCTCGGCCATTTTTCTGGCCTGGCTGACCACTGCCTTCGGAATGTGGGCCTTCGGAAGCCGCGCGGGCTTTTACGCGGGACTGTGCATATGCACGTGTTTCGGCCTCTTTCTCTTCACCCGCATACTAATCCCCGACGTGATGCTCACTGCAAGCATCGCGCTGACCCTTTGGGCTTTCCTGCGGGTTATTGACGAGCAGGAACGACGCCCCCGCCGGTGGGCGTTCCTCATGGCTGTAAGCCTGGGAACCAGCCTCTTGTTCAAAAGTCTGATCGGCGTCGTGTTCCCCGTCGGCGCAGTCCTGGTTTACCTCACTGCCACGAGGCAGTTGTTCAGCGCGAAAGTCTGGAAAGCGCTTCATCCTCTGAGCGGAATTCTTATCGTCCTGCTGATTGCCGCTCCCTGGCACATTCTCGCCACGCTCCGGAATCCGCCTTATTTCGTCTGGACGATGCGCAGCGCGCCTGGTGAATACCACGGGTTTTTCTGGTTTTACTTCATGAACGAGCAACTGCTCCGCTTCCTGAATATGCGTTATCCGCGCGACTATGACACGGTCCCGCGCCTCTACTTCTGGGGCTTCCATCTCTTGTGGCTGTTTCCCTGGAGCGTTTACTTTCCGGCCATTGCGAAACTGAGCTTCAAACCCGTCAACCGCGCCGGCAAAGCCCGGCTGATGGCTCTCTGCTGGACGGGCTTCATCCTCGTCTTCTTCACTTTTTCGACCACGCAGGAATACTATTCGATGCCGTGTTATCCGGCGCTCGCGCTGCTCCTCGGATCGGCGATGGCGGCTGGCGGCAACTGGATCCGCTACGGTACGCGCTTTCTGTGCGGAATCTTCGTTCTCGCCGCGGCGGCGGTGTTGACGCTATTTGCTTTGTCGTGGCATTTACCGACGCCCGGTGATATTTCCGCTGCGCTCAGTTCCAATCCCGGAGCCTACAAGCTTTCCCTCGGTCACATGGAAGACCTGACAATCGCCTCTTTTGCCTACCTTCGCCTTCCGCTGCTCCTCGCCGCGGCGGCCTTTCTCGTGGGAGCGGCGGGGACGTTCCGATCCAGGGGCCGGCGCGCCTTCCTGTCCATAGCTTTGATGGCGATTCTGTTCTTTCAGGCCGCGCGAGTCGCAATGGCGGCGTTCGATCCCTATCTCTCGTCACGCCCTCTCGCGGAGGCGTTGCTTCACGTCCCGCCCGGTAAGCTAATCGTCGATCACCACTACTACACCTTTTCTTCTGTGTTCTTTTATACAAATGCCGAAAATAGAGGCCGTGTCCTTCTGCTGAACGGCAGGTTCAATAACCTTGTGTACGGGTCTTATGCGCCGGGAGCGCCTGATGTCTTCGTCGACGATGCCGGATGGAAGACACTCTGGACCGGACCGGATCGTTACTACCTCGTGATCACCCAAAAAGCCGCACAGCGTCTAAAAGCGCTGGTTGAACCTGACCTGCTCACAATTGTTTCCCAAAGCGGAGGCAAGCTGCTTCTGACGAACCATCCGTTATCCTGATAATGATGCCGCACACCAGAGAGATTTTCCTCGCAATTGCGGCAATACCGTTTATTTATTACGCCATTGTGATCTATAGCGCATGGCGCTATTTCCGGCAGCCGACCAGCCGCCCGGACCCCGCTTTCCTGCCGCCGGTCAGTATTCTGAAACCTTTCCGAGGAGTTGATCCGGACGCCTGGGAGAACCTCTCGAGTTTCTGCCGCCTCGATTATCCAGAATATGAAATTGTTTTATGTATTGATCCCGATGACGAGATTATTCAGTCTGTTATCGCGAGGCTGACCCGTGAATTTCCCGAGCGCAGCATCCGCGTCCTTTACGGCTCGGGGCGCGTCGCCGTCAACGACAAAGTGGCAAAGCTTGCACGCCTTGTCAGCGAAGCCGCCCACGAGGTAGTAGTAATCAGCGATAGCGATGTCCGCGTTCGCCCGGACTATCTGCGCCAGGTCACTGCGCCCCTCCAGGATCCGAAAGTCGGCGCTGTTACCTGCCTCTACGTACCCATTGAAACGAATACCGCAACCGACCATCTGCAGTGCATCGGCATGATGTCCGATTTCTACGCCGGCGTTCTCATCGACTGGCAGCTCGAAGGGATGAAGTTCGCGCTTGGCCCGACCATCGCCACCACGCGCACGCGCCTCAATGGCTTTGGCGGTTATCCGGCTCTCGAGAATCGCCCGGCGGATGACCTTCTGGTTGGCCGCCTGATCGATGAACAGGGTTACAAAGTGGTTCTGCTTCGCTATGCGATCGACACAGTCTGCGATTATGGATCGCTAAGCGACCTGATCCATAAGAGGCTGCGATGGATCGTCGTCATGCGCCATCTGCGCCCGCGCGGCCACCTCGGCCTGCTGCTGACGTTCGGACTGCCCTGGTCGATAGCGGCCGCCGTCTTCGCTCCCTCGGCAGCCGTTGCTGTCGCTTATCTCGGCGCTTATCTGTTGCTGCGGATCATCATGACCTGGATTATCGGGATTCACGGCTTACGTCA
>Ga0206845_1087_pt2 | contig 29265 bp, 32 predicted proteins | sample Alteio_BWOrgCont_19_FD_152887 | JGI IMG/M metagenome (GOLD analysis project Ga0206845, IMG submission 152887) | Enriched cells from forest soil in Barre Woods Harvard Forest LTER site, Petersham, Massachusetts, United States -... | ecosystem: Environmental > Terrestrial > Soil > Temperate forest >...
ATTGGGCCTATCGTGCGAAACGAGGTCTTCTTTTTTATTGTGATCCTGGGAGCGGCGGCGTTGGTGGTGTTGCGCGAATGGTTCAGCGCGAAGAAACCAGCGGCTGCGGAGCCGGCGAACCCGGCCGAACGCCGTATGCGGGAATGGGAATTCCGGCGGCAGCGGCGCTGGAGTTTTGCTGCGGCGGTATTGTGCGTGGCTGTCGTTTTGTCATTTGCAGCAGAGTATGTGTATGCGCGTTCCGCGGCTGCGCCTTCGCCGGCACAAACACTGGTCGCTCAGGATGGCAAGGTGCGCGTCCCGCTTTCTGAACTCAACGATTCGAGCCTGCATTTTTATACAGCAGATGTGAACGGCAGCGTGATCCGGTTTATGGTCATCCACAAACAAAATGGCGACTATGCAACCGCTTTGGATGCTTGCCAGATTTGCGGCAGAGCCGGGTATCGCCAGGACGGGCAAAACGTAATCTGCCGGAACTGCGCCGCGGCGATTTATATTCCGTCCATCGGGGAATCCGGCGGTTGCAATCCGATCGCAGTGAAATCCCAGGTGGCACAGGGAGAAGTGATTGTGGATCTTTCGGCGCTGGCCGATTCCGCCTCCAGGATTCATTCCTAAAAAATGTTTGGCCGCCTGGTAAGAGAATCCTTCGTTCGTAATCCGCGCAGAAAATTGTTGACCGCTGCGGCGCTGGTCGTCGGCATGGCGGTGGCCACCTCCACGCTGACCATTGCTCTCGAAGTGGGTGATCGACTGGCGCGGGAGTTTCGGAGTCTCGGCGCGAATTTGTTGGTTACCTCGCAATCGGACACTCTTCCGGTAGAAATTGGCGGCGTGGATTATCGCCCGGTGAATGAAGGCGCGTATCTTAGCGAGGCCGACCTGGGCAAACTGAAGACGATTTTCTGGCGCCACAATATTCTGGGATTTACGCCCTTCCTTGATGTGCCAACGCTCGTTTCAGGCAGCACGGTGACGAGTACGATCTTGATTGGAACATGGTACCAACACGATGTGCCGGTGCCTGACGGGACGAAATTCAAAACCGGCGTTAGCGTCACGCATCCTTGGTGGAAGATTCGGGGCCAGTGGTTCCGCGACGGCGCTGACGAAGCCGTGATTGGTGCAGCGCTGGCGGCGAAAGATCCTGATACTTTCGCGATTGGGAAAAAGATTCAGGTTCGCCATACGGACGATGCGAATGCCGCGCGGACTCTGGTTATAACCGGTATCGCGTCGACGGGCGACGCGGAAGACAATGGAATCCTCGTTCCGCTTTCGTTCGCGCAAAGCTATTCCGGTCACGAAGGACAATTCCGGCAACTTTTTATCAGCGCGCTGACGAAACCCGCGGACACGTTCTCCGAACGCGATCCGCTGAAGATGACGCCGACGGAGTATGACCGCTGGTTCTGCTCGCCCTATATTTCTTCGATTGGGTTCCAAATCAAGACCGTGTTGCCGGGCACGGACGTTCGCACGATTCGGCGCGTGGCCGACACGGAAGGGAACATCCTCTCCCGCGTCGGCACATTGTTATGGATTGTTACGCTCGCAGCTCTTGCGGCGGCGGGTTTGGCGGTTGCGGCGACGTCTGCGACCACCGTCCTTGAGCGGCGCGGAGAAATCGGCGTGATGAAGGCGCTGGGCGCAAGCAACGTGCTGGTCGCCGGAATATTTCTGGCGGAACAACTGCTGCTTGCCGTGGTGGGAGCTTCCATCGGATTCGTTGTCGGCGCTGTGCTGGCTCGCGGACTGGGCGCCAGCATTTTTGGCACGCCTGCTTCGCCGCGATTGATTTTGTTTCCTGTGGTTCTGGGGTTGGCCGCGATTGTGGCCCTGGCTGGCAGCCTGATTCCTCTGCGCCGTGCTGCGCATTTCAATCCCGCTCCGATTCTGCGTGGCGAATAATGTTCTGGCGTCTGCTTTGGAAACTTCTGCGCGGGAGCGGCGGGCGGCTCGCTGTAGCCATTTTGTCGCTCGTGAGTTGCGCCATGGTAGTTTCCGCTCTGCTAAATCTCGAGTTTGACATCGAACACAAACTCACCCAGGAATTTCGCATGCTGGGCGCCAACATATTGGTTTCGCCACGCAATGCGCAAATTAGCGGCAGCGGCACAGCCGAAGTCATGAGTGAGAATGAAGTGTCGGCCGCGATTGCGGCCTCAAAAGAGCCTGCTGTGGTGGCGGCAGCGCCGTTTCTTTATGTCGTGGCGAATGCTGAGAAAACACCAGTCGTTGTTGCCGGCACCAAGCTCGAAGAATTATCGAGGCTTGAACCGGCGTGGAGAATTGAGGGTGATTGGAAATCGTCTCGCGAGAGCGCGGCGTCGTGTTTGGTTGGCCGCAATGTTGCGCGGCAGCTACGGCTGGTGGTAGGCAGTCCGCTTCGGCTGACTTACTTGAACACGAATGCGCAGTTTACGGTAATTGGAATCGTAGATGCCGGTGGAACCGAAGACAACCAGGTTTTCGTTGGCCTGGCAGAAGCTCAGAACCTCGCGACGTTGCCGGGAAAAATCAGTGTGGTGCAATTGAGCGTTTCGGGCACGTCAAATAGCATTTCACAATATGCCGCGCGGCTCGCCACAGCGCTGCCGGTGTACGAAGTCCGTCCGATCCGCCAAATCACCGAGGCCGAAGGAGGCCTTTTAAACCGCGTTCGCTTGCTGATTGTTTCCATGGTCGTACTGATTCTGGTGTTGACGGCGCTCTGTGTGCTGGGAACGATGGCGGCTTTGGCGATGGAACGCCGCCAGGATGTAGGGCTGATGAAAGCGCTTGGAGGATCGATCGGCCGGATCGTCACGTTATTCATGGCGGAAGTAGGAGTGCTCGGAGCGGCCGGCGGATTTGTGGGCGCGATTCTAGGCGTTGAACTTTCGCGCTGGATGGGCCAGCGCGTTTTCGGCACGGCAATTTCTTCACGCTGGGAAATCTTTCCGCTGACGATAGTGCTGATGGTTGCCGTGGCGCTTGCGGGAGCGCTTCCTTTGCGCCTGCTTGGCAAAGTGAAACCTGCAGTAATTTTTCGAGGCGAATAGTGGCGACGCTAGTACAAGTGGACGATCTGCGCAAAGAATTCGGCAATGTCCGGGCGCTGGCTGGTGTGTCTTTCAGCGTGGAAGCGGGCGAATGGATCGCCATCATGGGCCCGTCCGGCTCTGGAAAGACTACGCTGATCAATATACTCGGCGGACTCGACATGCCCACCGCGGGGCAAGCCGTGGTGGATGGAGTGGACGTGGCACGTTTGGACGAAGCTGGACTCACTCGTTTCAGAGCGCAGAAGATTGGATTTGTTTTTCAGCAATTTCATCTGGTGCCTTATCTCACCGCGCTTGAAAACGTGATGCTGGCGCAATATTTTCACAGCACCACCGACGAGAAAGAGGCTCAGCAAGCGCTTGAGCGCGTAGGCTTGGGCGACCGTGTGGAGCATCTTCCAGGCGCCCTTTCAGGCGGTGAACAGCAGCGCGTGGCCGTCGCGCGCGCGTTGATCAATCATCCGAAACTGATTCTGGCTGACGAGCCCACGGGAAATCTCGACGAGGCGAACGAAGAAACCGTCATCCAGCTTTTTAAGGAACTGCATCATGAGGGGCACACAATCCTGATGGTCACACACGACCCGTCGATTGGAAATCTTGCGGATCGCCGCATCGAATTCGCGCACGGAAAATTAAAGCACATCCTGACGCCGGCCAAACTTGCTTGAGAGCAAGCTGGTCGCGCTGACCTGACAAAGCGAACTTTTTATAACGGCAAAAGCGGGACGATGTCGCGACCACGAGCTCCAAATCAATCGTTGAATAGCGTCTGATAGAATGGGAGACGATGCCGATACCTCACGATGTGCGAAAAAAACCTATGGACGTGAAAGTGCGCGTCACGACCGGCGAGGGCGTGGACGTTACGTGGTCCGACGGTCACGCCAGCCACTTCGATTTTCCTTATCTGCGGGATAAGTGTCCGTGCGCGCTGTGCAATGACGAGCGTGAAAAAAAGGCGCGTGTAGCCTCCGGTGGAGGCATCGCTGCGAGTTCCGTGCTGCCCATGTTCAAGCCCCGTGTGACTGCGAAGAGCGCGACAGCCGTGGGGAACTACGCGATCCAGATAGAATTTTCGGATAGCCATGCCACCGGAATCTACAGTTTTGAACATCTGCGCGAAATATGTCCTTGCGAGGCTTGTAAACGCGAGTTCCAGACCGTCGCGGAATAAAGCTGCTCGTCGGAGCGAAGCGCTGCTCTGCCCGGCAGTACACATTGATTCGGCAAGTGACTTTCCGTTAGCAAGAAAGAAATTGCGAACGCGCAACACTTTGTTTTTGCGTCAAATTCAACGTATAGTTCTTCACCGACCTTCATAACGTATGTCATCCGACTCCACCGGCCACATTTTTACCCCTGGTAGGGTACGTCCCGTAGCCAAAGTCCTGGTGGCCACTACGGCCATGCTCGCGTTCATTTCCTTCTGGCGGGCCGCAGCTATCGTTCTGAACGACCTGGCCTCGTCGGCCTATTACGCCGGTGGCGAAGCAGAGCAGTTCATTGGCAAGACCGCTCCCTGGTTCATCCTCGGCATCATGCTGTTTTCTTATGCGGTGCGCGCGATTTATGTAGAGAGCTGCAGCATGTTCGTGCGCGGCGGCGTGTACCGCGTGGTGAAAGAAGCGCTGGGCGGAACGCTGGCGAAATTCTCCGTGTCGGCGCTGATGTTTGACTACGTACTCACCGGGCCGATCAGCGGCGTTTCTGCGGGCCAATATTTCGTAGGTGTGGTCAACGAACTATTTGCCTTCGCGCATATTCCCATTCATCTCCACGTGAACGGCACTGCGGCGGCGGTCGCTATCGTGATCACGCTTTATTTCTGGTGGGAAAACATTAAAGGCGTGCCGGAATCGAGCGGCAAAGCGCTGCGGATCATGCAGCTCACCACGGTCATGGTGATCGTGCTGATCGGTTGGTGCTTTTACACTTTATATGCTCGCGGCGGCTGGCACCTTCCTCCCGCGCCGTTGCCCCAGAACATGAAGCTCGATAAGGGGTCGCTTGGCTGGCTGGATAAATATCAATGGGCGCACGCGATTACTCTGATTGCAATATTCGTCGGGCTGGGACATTCGGTGCTGGCCATGAGCGGCGAGGAGTCCCTCGCGCAGGTTTACCGGGAAATAGAACATCCCAAGCTTCCGAACCTAAAGAAAGCCGGATTGATTATTTTTATTTACAGCTTGGTATTCACCTCGCTGGTCTCTTTCTTTGCGGTGATGATTATTCCCGACAACGTGCGCGGAAGATTCACCGAGAACCTGATCGGCGGACTCTCCATGCATCTTGTGGGTAGTTTTCCGGTTCGGCTTGCGTTTCACGTGTTCGTGGTGTTTGTTGGCGTGCTGATTCTTGCAGGTGCTGTAAATACGGCGATTGTAGGCTCCAACGGAGTGCTCAACCGCGTATCGGAAGACGGAGTTCTGACGGACTGGTTCCGCCATCCGCATTCGCGGTTCGGGACCACGCACCGAATCATCAACATGGTGGTGGCATTCCAAATCATCACAATTCTTGCCAGCCGCGGCGATGTGACCTTCCTGGGCAACCTCTATGCATTCGGAGTGATTTGGAGTTTTGCCATGAAGGGCATTGCGGTTCTGGTGCTGCGTTATACGCATCCGCAGGACCGCGAATACCGCGTGCCGCTCAATCCGGTAATTTTCGGTGTAGAAATTCCAATTGGCCTGGGGCTGATCACTCTGGTTTTGTTCGCGATCGCGGTGATTAACTTATTCACGAAGCCCGACGCGACCATGGCGGGAATTACATTTACTCTAATACTCTTCACCGTCTTCGAAATTTCCGAACACCGCATGCACAAGCGGCAAGCGGGCGCGGCGCACGTCGAGCTGGATCAATTCAATCTTACGAAGGAAGCGGAGCTTACTCCTACAAGTGTGGGCGTTGCGCCCGGAAATATTCTTGTGCCGGTTAGCACCTATTACGCGCTGTATCACCTGGAAGCCGCTCTGAAACGGGTGAAGGGGATTGACGCGGAAATCGTGGTGCTACATGTGCGCATGCTGCGGCGAGCCGCTTCCGGTGAATATGATCTGGATGCCGATCAGCTGTTCAGCACCATCGAGCAATTGTTGTTTACCAAAGTTCTCGCAATTGCGGAAAAAGAAGGGAAGCCGGTACGCTTGGCCGTGGCCGCTGCAAACGATTTGTGGGAAGGCATTTTGCGCACGGCCATGAATCTGCAATCCAGCACAATTGTCAGCGGCAGCTCATCGAAGATGCCCGTCACCGAACAGGCGCGCGAGATCGGGTTAGCTTGGGAACGCATGCCGGAGCCTCGTCCACGTCTGACCTTGGAAATTTTCACGCCCGCGGGACAGGAGTACATTTTCTATCTTGGGCCGCACGCTCCGCGCTTAACCCCGAAAGAGATTGATGTGCTTCACAAGATGTGGCTGCAGTTCAGCGAAAAACTGCCGGGGGAAGAGCTCCACCATCACGACATCATCCATTTTGCGCTCACGGAGCTGGAACGCGAGATTGCCTCGGGTCAGGGCGATGAAGTCCTCGAAAGGCTACGCGACCATCTCCGGGAGATTCAGACGCGAAGACTGAACCCTCCTGCAGAGCAATTGAACTTGCCTCCCAAGCCAAATTAATGAGATTTGCGAAAGCGGACTTGCTCGGCCCGTCCGAGTTAGGCGCGAAGTTCCGAAGTGCAATTGGGACAGCGCACAGCTTTAATCGGGATTGCCGTGAAGCAATACGGGCATTCCTTTGTGACGGGTGCCGCAACCGGAACAGGTTTTTTCCAGCGGTTTACTTGCCGTATCACCATAAAAATCACGAACGCGACGATCAGGAAATCGATGACGTTGTTCAAGAACAGTCCGTAATTGATGGTCGGAGCACCAGCGGCCTTTGCGGCCACCAGCGAATCGTAATGCGTGCCTGAAAGGCTGAGGAAAAGGCTAGAGAAATCCACTTTTCCCAGGATTAATCCAATGGGCGGCATGATCACGTCAGCCACCAGCGATGTGATGATCTTCCCGAATGCGGCGCCAATGATGATGCCGATCGCCATGTCCAGCACATTGCCCTTCATCGCAAATTCTTTAAATTCTTTCAGCATGGTCTGATCCTTTTGATGCTGTATTTGGTCTTGTCGAGGTCAGGCTAGGTTTCCTGCCTTAGATGGACCGGGCCGGGTTGATGAGGGTGACGTTATCCCGTAAGCGGGCTGACTTGCAAGAGCGAAGCATCTCTTTTCTTTTCGCGGCAGTGGACCGGCTTGCGGTTGTTACTGCGCTTCTTTGCTTCGAGCGAACAGCACGACGCCCAGCAGACCACGAAATACCAACACCGCCCCTGCCAGCCCCAAAAGCAACGGGATGTAGCCCGTAGGGAGAACTGGCATACCCAGCACGAGCAAGCCGACCAGGACAAGCGATCCAGCGCGTATCTTCGAGGACGAGCCGACCGGTGCAGGCTCGCGCCGCACCCACGCGCGCGCGCCCCAATAGACGAAAATAATTCCCAGAGCGACCAAAGCCGCTGGCCGAGTGGGCAATCCTACGCGCCCGGATATGGCTAGCAGTATCAGCAGCGCTCCCAGCAACAAAACGATAGCCTCGTTGAGGAGCTGGAAAAGTTTTGCCGTCGTCAGCATAGGTTTTCTTCCTACAACGCGACGATTGCCACTGATCGAGGGGCGCAGGCCATATCACGTCACAGATGCTCAGGGTTGCACGCAACCCAGCCATGGCGCGCTGGACATGGAATGATACAATTAAACTTTTCGCGTGTCGCATCATCAGCGGCCAGCTATCGTGGAGGAGATTTCAGTGCACAAAGTGATCATCATCGGAAGCGGATGCGCCGGCCTGACTGCCGCCATCTATGCTGCGCGCGGGGACTTAAAACCGTTGGTTCTCGACGGTTATGAACCCGGCGGGCAACTGGCTCTGACCACTATGGTCGAAAATTTCCCCGGCTTTCCGGATGGCATTCTGGGACCTGAGCTAATCGAGAATACCCGCAAACAGGCGCAGCGCTTCGGGACGGAGTTTCGGTCGGGAGCGGTTACGTCGGTGGATCTCAGCAAGCGGCCATTCAAAATTGAGGCGGGAAAAGAAACTTACGAATGCGAGGCGCTGATCGTCGCGGCCGGTGCTTCGGCACGAATGCTCGGGATTGAATCAGAGGGCCACTTGCTGGGCCACGGAGTTTCAACCTGCGCAACTTGCGACGGCTACTTTTTCAGAGGCCGCGATATTTTAGTTGTTGGCGGCGGTGACACCGCAATGGAAGAAGCTACTTTCCTGACAAAGTTCGCTAAGACGGTCACTATCGTGCATCGGCGCAACGAATTTCGCGCAACAAAGATCATGCTGGATCGCGCTCGCGCAAATGAAAAAATCAAGATTCTTACGCCTTACGTCATTGATGAAGTGAGCGACGTGGAAAAAAAGTCGGTCGAGATGGTTACCCTCCGCAACGTAGACACCAATGAAAAAAAGACCATGGCAACTGAGGGAGTTTTCGTGGCCATCGGCCACGACCCCAATACGAAAGTCTTCAAGGGGCAACTTCAGTTGGATGACGCCGGCTACGTCCTCACTCACCACGGCTCGAAAACAAACGTAGAAGGCGTTTTCGCCGCCGGGGACGTGCAGGATCATCACTATAGACAGGCGGTCACTGCGGCAGGCTCAGGCTGTATGGCAGCTATCGACGCGGAAAAATTCCTCACGGGACTCGAAAAGTAGTGCTTTTGCTTCGCTGGCGGCATAATCTCTGCTCCGTGAAGTTTCCAGCGCTCTCCATCTCAACATCTCCGCAAGCCGCCCTCTGATGCGTTCATTTCTTTTGCATCTTTCCGAGAAAAAGTGGCTCGCGCCGATGATCATGCACAATGCGGTAAGCCGGCGCGTCGCGCAAAGGTTCGTTGCCGGTGAGTCTCTTGATGACGCCATCGAAGCAGCGCGAAACGTAAACAACGAGATGCAACTGGCGAGCCTGGATCTTCTCGGCGAAAACGTTTCAGACGAAGCCGGCGCGCGTCGAGCAGCAGAAAACTACCTTTCCATTTTTAAGCGCATTGAGAAAGAAAAGCTTGATGCCAATGTGTCGCTAAAGCTTACGCAGCTCGGCCTGGACCTAAGCGAGCAGCTGTGCCAGGAACTTCTAGAAGGAATTGTCGCGCACGCTACGGCGCAGGGAAATTTCGTGCGTATCGATATGGAAGGTTCTGCTTACACGGACCGCACCGTCGAAATGACTAAGCGGGTTCGCGCAAAGTTTTCGGGAGTAGGTACGGTGATGCAGGCGTATCTTCGCCGAGCGGAAAAAGACGTGCTGGACCTGCTCGCAGCGGGTTGCCGCCTGCGTCTTTGCAAAGGCGCTTATCAAGAGCCGCCGGACATTGCGTTTCCGGACAAGCGCGATGTGGACGCGAATTATGTAAAGTTAATGAAACTGATATTGCCCAGCGGAATCTATCACGGCATAGCCACTCACGATCCCGCGATGATCGATGCGACGAAAAGATTCGTTCTTGAGAAAGGTATCCACCGCGATCAATTTGAATTTCAGATGCTCTACGGCATCCGCATGGATCTGCAGCAGCAGCTCGTTCGAGAAGGTTTTCGGCTCCGCGTTTATATTCCCTACGGAACCGACTGGTTTCCTTACTTCATGCGCCGGCTGGCCGAACGCCCGGCGAACCTTATGTTCTTCGTGCGCAACCTGCTCCCGCGAAGGCCGCGTCCTTCCGCGTCCTGACTCTCCCGAAGTTCACGCCTTGCGGCAAACGGCGACGCCGTCGCGGAGCGGAATAATGATCGGGAAAAGCTCGGACGAGGAATAAATCAGCTTGTTGAATTGCTGAATCGCACGCGTACGCCCGTCCGTGGATTTTCGAGAGACCTTGCCGGACCACAGCACATTATCGGTCAGCAGTAATCCGCCGGAGCGCAAGCGGGGAACCGCTTTGCGCAAAGCGTCCGGATATTGGTGTTTATCCACATCAATGAAAATCAGGTCGAATTCGCCCGGAACTTGATCGATCAAGTTCACCGCATCGCCGGTCATGATCTGAATGCTATTTTCAACTCCGGCGCGTTTAAAGTAGCCACGAGCGCGCGCTGCATTAGCCGGGTCACCGTCGGTGTAATAGACCTCCGCTTCAGGTCCCGCGGCTCGCGCTAGCCAGATGGTGGAATATCCAATAGCGGAGCCCATCTCGAAAATTCGTTTTGCGCCGGAAATTTGCGCCACCAAATAAATCATCCGCGCAACCACCGGACCAATGATGGGCACATCGTGCTTTTTGGCGTAGCGCTCCATTTCTGAAATGACTTCGTCGCGCTTAGGCAGCAGATCGGCGAGGTACTCTTCGACCTTGGTGTTCAAAATACCGGACATTTTTCTCTCTCCAGGAATGAGGTAAGTAACTAACCGAGTGTTTCACCCGGCTTCAATTCGTAATTCGCGAGACCCGAAATATATCTCCGATCGGCAATAGCGCAAACTCCGGTACCACGATCCTCTCGTTCTGCGCAGCCGTCTTTGTCAGAAGATCGCGGAAGGCTTGCTCAAAAACCGGACGGGGCCGCGTGCCCAAGAAGAAAAGATTGATGTGCCCGTCGCGCGTGTAAAAAACTGTTTGCGGCATTGTCCCGGTCCATGCGGGATTCACCCCGTGATAGAACGCGTCGAGGTCGATTCCCGGTTTCTGGCGATAGTTCGGAAAATGCGGCTGAGTGCGCGCAATAAAACGGCGAACGAGATTCATGTCGGAATCGTCATCCATGTTGATACCGACCACGCTGACGCCTTGGGTCTTAAATTCGGCGGCTAATTCGACGATTAGCGGATATTCGTCGCGGCACGGCTCGCACCAAGTGGCCCAGAAATTTACCACCAGCGGTTTGTCGTGGTATTTGGCCAGGATTTGCTGATAGCCAGCCAGGTCGATGATGGCCGGATCCGGTGGCTTCGCAGCTGATTGGGAACCGCCGGTCGCTCCTTTGGCCGCGGAATTCTGCGTCCGAGCCGAGTCAACGGCAGCGAGTAGAAATAGCAAAACTAAAGCGAAGATAAGGGATCGGAATTGCGATGTTCGTTTCAAATGCCACCGTCCTCGGTCGTCATTCTAGCGGTTTAGACGTCTTGCGGACAACTTTCGCTGCCAACAAGATAAGGACCATGGCCCACGCTTGTACCTGCTATTATTTGGTGATATAAAAAACGCATAAGGTTGTTTGCAATACTCCGGGAATATCCGGGAACGTGAAGCTTTGAGGAGAACGGGAAATGGCCTACGTAATCGCTGAACCCTGCATCGGCACGAAAGACACCGCCTGTGTTGACGTCTGCCCGGTGGATTGCATTCACCCGCGCAAAGACGAGGCGGAGTTTGAGGCCGAGAAAATGCTTTATATCAGCCCTGATGAATGTATCGACTGCGGAGCGTGCGTCCCGGTTTGCCCGGTAACGGCGATTTTCGCGCTGGAAGATTTGCCGGAGAAGTGGAACAGCTTTACGCCCATCAACGCCGATTGGTACAAGAATAAGAAGGCTTAAGAAGTCTTTCTGCGAAGGCAATTGCGACTGGCGCGAGATTCATCACGGCGGATCATCCGGTCCGCCGTTTTTGTTAACGTGTAGATTAAGTCTCGAGCCCCAGCACTTTGCGGCCTTCGGGGCTGATCCTGCTTGGGTCCCACGCCGGTTCCCACACGATCTCAACCTTTACATCGCGTACTTCCGCAATCGTCGCAATCCGTGCGCGCACCTGCTCGGGAATCGCCATAGCCGAGGGGCATCCCTGCGTTGTCAGCGTCATTTTCACCGCGACGTTTCCTTCGTCATCGGATTGCGCATCGTAAATTAGCCCCAGATCGACAATATTGATCGGGATCTCCGGATCGTAGCACTGCTTCAGGGCGTCCATGATTCGCTCACGATCGACCGTCATCTGTATTCTCCTCGCTTGAACTCTTTCTTCATTCGATGCCGTTTGGGCGTAAGCGTTGCGATCAACGTTAAGCCAGCGTTTCATAGCCTCCTGCGCGTGTCAATCGTTCGGGCGTTTGCGCCACGTGCACTCGCTGGTACACTACGAGTTCTTCGCGCTTTGGAGCGCTGGATTCATTGCCGAAGAATGGATTTCTTGGGCAACATGCACAGAGGAGCGAAAACTGTGAGAGCCAAATTCCTTGTCCTCTTGATACCCGCGATGCTATTGCTATTTTCTTTCGCGCCTTCCCTGCAGGCACAGCATGTCACTCACGACGACAATGGTCCGCCGGCAAAGAGCGTTACTTTGACGGCAAAGAACTTTCAATTTGATCCGGCTATAATTCACATAAAGGTTGGGCAGAAGGTTCGTCTTTTCGTAACGGCCCCTGACGCCACGCTGGGGATACGGATCAATCCGTTTCCAGATGGCGCCAAGACCGAAACGCCGCCCGGTTTGTATTTTGTCTTTGGCGAAGACTGCTGGAAACTTAGAAAGGGTGAAACTCTCCCGATCGACGTGGTGGGTGACACGCCGGGCATTTATTCATATACGTGCTGTAAGGGCTGTGGCAAAGAGCACAAATCCATGAAAGGCCAGCTTATTGTCGATCCTTAGTCCTGGACCGCTCCGACCTGAAATGCGTGTCGCTCCAGCGTAATTGTGGAATCTCCGACCTGTCCAATTTTTCGCCTTTGCCAACTCTTCGTGCCCACTGTTTTGCGGAGGAGCGCAACTCCTCGATATTCAACCCGCGATGATTTCGTGGAAACCGAGAAAGTTTGACGATGCCGGCAGCCAGCAGCGATTCCGTTCCATCGGTGTTTTCCTTGCAATAATGATGGAAAGCGGCCGCGATTTGAATGATGCCCTGTAGAAACGTTTTTTCCGGCTCGGCTTCTACAAGCCAGATTTCCTCCCACACTTCATGTGCCTCGAAAAATTCCTGCGCGTTAAAGTGCGAGATGCCGCGCTGAAACTTTTCGTCCTTGTCGATGTCGTCTTGGTGGGTGGATTTCATCGCGCGAAGAGTCTGTTTCGCTTAAACTTCTTAACTGGCGAAATATCATAGCAGGCATTTCGGAGCTGGCAGGTCGATGGAAATCAATATTCAGCTTACCGGCGTGAAGCTTGGCACGGTCGAGGCCGACGGTGTTCATGTCGCGCCCGCCGGCCCGGAGCTAGCGCAATTATTGGCCGAGGTTTGCGAACGCAAGCGCCGCGACCTCACCGTAGAATCGCTAGCCAACGAGAAATCAGTTCGGGACGTCCGCGCAATGTTCCGCGCGTGGGGAATGGATCCTTCGATATATCGGCCGTCCTCGGAGGCTTTACTGCGCCGTGTGATACAAGGCAAGGGGCTGTACCGCGTTTCAAATGTGGTCGACATGGGGAACCTGGGATCAATCGAAACCGGCTGGCCGTTCGGTTGTTACGATCGCTCGCGAATTCAGCCTCCCATCGAGTTTCGGCACGGCGTCGCGGGTGAAACCTACGAAGGGATCGGCAAGCAAACTTGGCATCTCCAGGGCCGCCCGCTGCTCTCTGATTCCCAGGGACCGTTCGGCAGCCCGATCAGCGATTCGACGCGAAGTATGATCACAGAAAGCGCTCGCGATCTTCTTGTGGTTTTGTACGTACCCGCCAACGCCTCCGATACATCCATAGAATTGGCGACGAAGCGGCTCAGCGAGCGCCTTGCGCTGTTCGTTGGAGCCTCTGCGACGCGCACCGGAATCTGGTGTGCCGCGTAAAGGATCGAGGTCCGGTCGCTCGTCTTGGCAATCCGTATAAAGGTTAGTATCGCGGCGTCTGTGAAGTTCGGCGGATTCAGGTTATTCTGTAAACTCCCAATGAGGTTGTCGTAGTGGCAAAATTTCAACTTTCCCTTCTAATCCACGCGCATCAACCAGTCGGAAATTTCGACGATGTGATCGAGCGCGCCTACGGGCGGTCGTATCTCCCGTTTGTGGAAACCCTAGCGCGCCATCCGTCGATCCACATGGGGCTGCATTATTCCGGCGTTCTGCTGGAATGGCTGGAACACGCTCACCCGGAATATTTCGAGCTGCTTCGCACCCTGGTGAACCGTGGACAGATTGAAATCGTAGGCGGAGGCTTTTACGAACCCATCCTGGTTGTGATTCCGCCGCAGGACTGTCACGAGCAGATCAACAGGCTTTCGGACTATGTTGAAAACCATTTCGGCAGGCGCCCAAAAGGGGCATGGCTCGCCGAACGTGTGTGGGAGCCGCAATTGCCCTCGGCCCTCGCCGCTGCGGGTGTCGAATACACGCTGGTGGATGACAATCATTTCCTCGGCGCAGGATTTGAGCTCGAACAACTTTTCGGATACTTCACCGCGGAAGACCAGTGCCGCTCGGTCAAAGTCCTCCCGGGTCTGAAGGCCTTACGATATTTAATTCCGTTCCGGGGTGCGGAAGAAACATCTCAATTTCTGCGCCGTGCTGCAGCCGAACATCCGGGCAGCTTCGCCGCCATGGGTGATGACATGGAGAAATTCGGCGTTTGGCCCGGTACCTACGACCTTTGCTATCGCGATCACTGGCTCGAGAATTTCTTCACCGACCTGGAACGGAATTCCGACTGGCTGGAAACCAGCACGCCCGCGGACGCCGTGGCATCGCACCGTTCATTAGGCCGCGCCGATCTTCCTACCGCTTCCTATACCGAGATGATGGAATGGTCCCTGCCAACCCCGGCGCGAAACCGTTACCATGCTTTGACCGCGGAATTTGCCAATCGTCCCGGGGAATTACCCTTCTTGCGCGGCGGAATTTGGCGAAATTTCTTTTCGAAATATTCCGAATCGAACTTACTGCACAAAAAAATGCAGCACGTTTCGGCCAAGGTGCGTCTCCTCGACCAAAGCGGACGCCGGGATAAGTCGTTTCGCACGGCTCGCGAAGAAGCGAAGACTCTCGTGTTGCGCAGCCAATGCAATGACGCGTACTGGCATGGCGTGTTCGGCGGCCTGTATTCTCCGCATTTGCGAACGGCCCTGTGGCGCTCGTTGGTCCAGGCGGAAGCGAGTGCCGATGCGATTGCGCATCGCGGACGCCATTACGCCACAGTGGAATCTATCGACTTAAATGCCGATGGCCGCGAAGAGGTTTACTTTTGCTCGGAACGTTACGCAGCTATCTTGTCGCCTGATGATGGGGCCACCATTTCCGCGCTGGATTGCCGGCAATCGAATGCTGCGCTGATTAACTCACTCTGTCGCCGGCCGGAGTCCTATCACGCAGCTCTGAAAAACCTCACGACGAAAAACGCCCAGGGCGTTCAGTCTATCCACGATCAAGTACGCGCGAAAGAAGCGGGTCTCGAGCGATTTCTCCAGTACGACCGCTGGCCGCAGAATGCATTTCGATTGAAGTTGTTCGGCCGCGGCAAGAAGTATGAGGATTGCGCTACGGTGCGATTAGAAGAGGACGCTGGCCTGGCGGCGGGCAGATACCGCGCGGTAGACGTTTCGCCCACCAAAGCCACGTTCGTCGCGGAAGAGAGCAATGACTGGCCGGCCGAGAAAACGTTTTCTTTCGCCGTTACTCCGCAAGGTTTTGAAATCATCTGTGACGTGGCGTTACGACGCACTGCGCCGGGAACGGCGTCGATGTTCGCGGGGATCGAAGTTGTCATCAATTTTCTCGCTCCTTCCGCGCCTGACCGCTATTTTGAAACTCATGGACAACATTACCCCTTGCGTTGGGGCGCAGCGACTCCGGCTTCGGAGTTGCGCATAGTGGATAAATGGCAGGGAATCGGTGTGACGTTAGCGGCCCCCAACGCGCAGGATTTTTGGGTCACGCCGATCGAAAGTGTCTCGGAATCTGAGGACGGATTCGAGCGTATCTACCAGGGCTCGCAAATCATGGCCGTGTGGCCGGTCGAGCTAGCTCCGGGAGCAGAGTGGAAAGGAAGATTGTTACTGAAAGTGGAGCGGCTCGCGGAAGAAACGAAGGCCTGAAGACGCGAGTTCCGCAGTACAGCGGTTGCTCTGAGCCGCTATGCTCTGCTAAATTGCGCGATAGGTAAAAGTGGAGGAAAGATGGCTCTGTCGAAGGAACTGCTGGATATTTTGGTTTGTCCGCTGGATAAAACGCCCGTGCAATTGACCGCCGATGGAAGCGGACTGAAATGTTCCGCTTGCCGCCGGGTCTATCCCATCCGCGACGACATTCCGGTAATGCTGATAGACGAAGCGCGCATCGAGCCGGCCTGAAAGCGTTCGCGATGATCAACACGACTCTCGCTACGCCGTGATATCTATGGAGGAAATGCGAGCGATTGATCTTTGAATTCCACCCAAAGTTTCACTTCCTTCGTTTTGCTCTGTTTGGCCGCATCGCTATCCTCGGGAAATGGCTGGTAAGGGCTCAGTTCAAGAGTGGCCACCACGCCCGAAGCATTGGGCTTCGTTTTTTCCATGTGTACCAGGTGAAAGCTTTTTATCGGGCCGTAGTAGCCGTCCGGCCCCCAATCTTCGAGAAAATCCTTGAAGGAATAAGTTTCAGACGGTTTCCAAATTCGGTAAGCCTCGTCCATCTTCCCGGCGACTGCTGCGTCCATGAAATGGCGGATTGTTTTTTCTTCGGTGTGAAAGCGAAGTTCGTACGCGATGAAGCCGACAATAAGCGCGATGAAAACAAGACCCGTAATTACGTAACGCAGCGCCTTGGCCGGCGGATGCTCTTCCGTTGAATCAAATAGTCCCACGAACGCTCCTTGAAATTACAGTTGGCGTTTGAATAGCATCAGGCATCCGGCAATCATCACCGCGGATATCCCCAACAAAACTATCACGTCCATGTAAATTCCTTCAATGCCGGTGCCTTTGAGTGTGAGGTTCCTCAATGCGTGCACCGTGTATGTAAACGGGTCGATCACCGCGATCCAGCGGAGCCAGCGAGGAAATGCTTGAATTGGGTAGACCGCGCCGGAAGGGAAAAACAACAGCGTGTTGAGAACACCGAAGGTGGCGCGCGGTACCAGCGGGTCGTCCACGCGAACCATCAGCAAAAACATAAAACTCATCATCGCGATAGCCGCTGAGGTGACTACGATCGCCAGGTAGAACAACCGCACCGGATCCCAAATCCGCGGAATCCCCGCTATCATTCCGCCGATAACCGTCAGGACCATCCCAGCCATCAAACCCTTGATGGTGCCCGCGCCGATAAGCCCCGCCACCAATTCCGTTTTCTTGATCGGCGTAACCAGATAACCCTCGTGCAGGCCGCGCGCTTTGTCGTCAATGAAAGTGATTCCGCCGCCGATCATGGCCACCACGAATATGGAAAGCGCGATCGAACCCGCCAGTAAATACTTTATGTATTCGATGTACGGATAAATCTCCACCGTGTTTAATTGAATTTGACTTGCTAGGCGCGGCACCACGTCGGGCGCGTTCAGTTGCTCCACCATCTGCTGCACCCGCTCCAGAATCGCGCTCGAGATGAATTGGTCGGTGTTGTCCTCTAAAAACGCGATTCGCGGGCGGTCGTGATGGTAGTAACGCTGCGAAAAATCCTTTGGCACGTAAATGACCGCTCGCACATACCCGTTGCGCAGATCCTCGCTGGCCTTCTGCTCTGAATCGTAATCGATCACATGAAACGTTCGCGCATTTACGGCAATTCCGTTAAACATCTCGCGAATCTTGAGCGATTCGACAGAATGATCCATGTCCACAAAAGCCACTTGAACGCCCGTCACTTTGCCACCGAACGCGTAACCAAGCACGACTAATTGCATCAGCGGAAACACCATGGAGGTCATCATTAGGGCGGGGCTGCGAAAAAATTTGCGCAGGTCACGCTCGATGAGCGCCCATGTGCGGTTGAAATTCATGCTGTGATGTTCTCCACTGATTGCTTCGGCACTCTTCGGTCAGCGATAAAGATGACCAATGTCATAACGTGCCCCTGTATTCGACGCATCTCGCAGATCGCTTCCGGTGTAATGGACGAAAACGTCGTCGAGCGTTGTGCTCTGCACGGAAACTCTCTTCACGCCCACGCCTTTCGAGCGCGTTAGGTCCATTAACGCCGCAATAGTTGCCGGCCCGTCACTCGAAGTGATATGCACCACGTCCTCGCGCTGCGTTACGCCGGTAACGTGAGCCAACGCCTGCAACTGTGAAATCCAATCGCTCGGCGCTTTCTCAAACTCAGCTTCCACTGTGTCTAAGCCGGGGATGCTGTCTTTCAATCGCGTGGGCGTATCCAGCGCCGCCAGCTTTCCGTGATCAACAATCGCAATGCGGTCGCATAACTTGTCGGCTTCTTCCATGTAATGCGTGGTGATTAATATCGTGAGCTCGGATCGCTCGCGAAGCTTGCGAATCATTTGCCAGACGTTGGTTCTCGAAACCGGGTCCAAGCCGGTGGTGGGTTCATCCAGAAATAAAATCTTCGGCGAATGAATCAGGCCGCGAGCGATCTCCAACCGCCTCCTCATGCCGCCTGAAAAAGTCCGCACCAGCGCATCTTTGAACTTCAGCAAATCAACCGATTCCAACAAATCATGGATGATTTGGCCGCGTTGCTGGCGAGGCACGCCGTAAAGCTTGGCGTGGACTTCCATATTTTCAACCGCGGTAAGTTCCGGATCGGAAGTCAGCGCCTGAGGAATCACTCCCATTGCAAAACGCACTCCGTTGGCATCTTCGCGAATGTCGTGGCCGGCGATTCGCGCGGTGCCGGAAGTCGGCGGAGTGAGCGTCGTCATCATGCGTATCAGCGTTGTTTTTCCCGCGCCGTTCGGTCCCAGCAAACCGAAAATCTCCTGCTGCGCGACGTTGAAGCTCACGTCGTTCACGGCCACTAAATCTCCAAACTTTTTTGTCAGATGGTCAACTTCGATTGCATTCATGATTCGTTCCCGACCCGCTTCAAAATCGCGCGAACCAGCTCTTCTTGGCCGGCGGAGGCAGCAGTACGGTCGCCGTCATTCCTGTAAATAACCGCCGACCCGGATTTGGAATGGCTACTTTAATGGCGAAAGTTTTGATGTCGCGCTTCGTGCGGCTCACGTCACGCTGCGTCGCAAAATCGTTTTCGACGCCTTTGAAATACACCGGCCCCTCAATGACGTCTCCGGAAGGCAGCTTCACTCGCAATTGTTGTCCGAACGAAACGGAGTCGATGTAAGTCTCTTCCACGTCCGCGCGCACCCACAGGTGATCTACGTCCACCACCACCACGATCGGCGAACCTTGCGCCACAACTTCTCCCTGCTTGGCGACTCGTACGGAAACAATCCCGTCAATCGGCGCATAAATTTTCGTGTAGCTGAGTTGCGCGGATACTTGCGCCTCCGAAGCGCGCGCCTGCTCGAGTTGCGCGATGGTCGTGTTTACCGCGCTTTTGCGCGCATCCACCTGTTTTCTGTTGGCCTGTGCGACATCTTGCGCGGCGGCTTCAGCTCTTACCGCTTGTTCCAGCGCCGCCAGGGTAGCCTGCGAAATCTTCACTGCTGCGGCGGCGTGGTCCCGGTCTTGCGCGGAAACTTCGCCCTTCCCAAAAAGCTGTTGCATGCGTTTCAGATCGTCTTGGTCGCGTTCGAGCTGAGCGCGCGCTGGAGCCAATTGCGCATCTGCGGAACCGACCCTGGCCTGCGCCTCGACTACTGATGCTCCCGTTTGGTTGTTCATCCACGAGTAATTATGATTCGCCTCGTTTACCTGCGCTTCCAGGCTATCCACATTGGCCCTTGCGGCGGCAAGACTTGCATTCAATTCGGCAGGGTCTAGTTCCGCAATTAAGTCGCCCTTCTTAACGGAGCTGCCTTCATCGACCGTCAAATTAATAATGCGCCCCGTGATTTGCGGGCTCACGACTACTTCATTGCCATCCACTATGCCAATTAGAGGAATAGAGTTTCCTTGCGGAGTGGTGAAGTAATACACCACGCCGCAAATTATGAAAATCACCGCGATAAATGTCAGAAATTTGCGTCCAGTCATCGCAACCTCGTTTCTTTGCGCATCAGTCCATGATCCAGAAAGTCGAGAAGCGCGTGCTTTCGCTCTTTCAACGCTTGAGGCGAGAGGACATTGCGGCCCGACACTTGGCTCATCACCGGAGCAGCCGCGAAATAAAAAACAGTCATCCCCAACACGGTGAAAACAGTCTGATGCGGGTCCACTTTCCGAAATTCGCCTGAAGCCACTCCGTCTTCGATCAAACGCGTGAGCCGCCTGTGAAATGGCCGGAAATAATTGCGCACGATCCACTCGAACTTCGGAGCCGTATCCATTACTTCTCGCTGAACCAGGCGCGGATAATTCGGATGGGTAGCCAAAAAATCAAAATAACCGTTCACCCAGCCGATCAGACGATTTCGCGCGCTAGTCTTGGCCGGCGCTGGAGCGAAGGCAGCATTGCGAAGTTGCCGCAGAAGATTTTCCATCACCGCGCGATGCAGGCGCCGCTTATCTCCAAAGTAGTAGTAGAGCATGGCCTTGTTAGCATGCGCGGCCGCCGCGATTTCATCCGTTCGAGCACCCGCCATACCCTGGGCCGCAAAATGTTCCTCCGCCGCGGCCAGGATGCGTCGCGCGGTCATCGGGTTTTCCACTTTTTTTCGTCCGAGTCGCATCTCTCTGCGGGCTCCGCCAGTAATTATTTAACCAACTGGTTAGTTTAATTGCTATGTTCCAGCCTGTCAAGGTTCGCGGGGGATAAGTTGCCCAGAATGTGACCTGTAAGTGCAACGCATCCAGAGGCTCAGCGTTTTCAAGTCTTCTCAAATCAATACGGTCAGAAAGGGAAATTTGTTACTAGGCGGTTAGCGCGCCGCCCGCGCCTTCGGGAAGTTCAATTGAATACTTAGTCCGCGATTTCTCGTGATGAAGTTCGAGTGCAAGCTCAATGAGCTGGTCAATCAGTTTTGTATAAGGAACCCCGGAGGCTTCCCACAATTTCGGATACATGCTGATAGACGTAAACCCGGGGATGGTATTCAATTCATTGACGAAGATCTTGCCGCCGCGGCGTTCCAGGAAAAAATCGCAACGCGCCATCCCGCAGCCATCAATCGCCTGGAACGCTCTGATAGCGTATTCCTGAAAGGTCTTGACTTGTTTCTTGGTCAGCGGCGCGGGGATCAATAAATCCGTTCCACCTTCCAGATACTTTGCCGTGTAATCGTAATACTCTCGGTGCGGAACGATTTCGCCGGGAATCGAGGCGCGCAACTCATCGTTGCCTAGCACGGCAACCTCGATTTCCCGGCCTGAAATTCCACGCTCAACCACTATTTTCAGCGCGAACTCAGCGGCCAAATCCATCGCCCTGGAAATTTCGCCGGCTGTCTTCACACGCGTCATTCCCACGGACGAACCCAGCGTGGCCGGCTTCACAAAAAACGGAAACCGAAATTTCTTTTTGATCGCCTTCAATATTGCGGCGCGCTTCTGTTCCCACTCGGACCGCCGCACGGTCATGAACGGAACGATCGGCAATGCCGCCTGTTCGAAAAGCCGCTTCTGCACATCTTTGTCCATGCCGACTGCGGAAGCAAGAACCCCTGCGCCAACGTACGGCAATCCGGCAAGCTCCATCAGCCCTTGCACCGTGCCGTCTTCCCCGAAAGTGCCGTGGAGCACCGGGAAAATTACATCGACCATGATGCTCGGGCGTCCGGCAACCGGGACGAGCGGAACCAAAGTGGCGGCAGTGGGATCAGACGGCAGAATTACGCGATCGCCGGACTTCAATACGTCCGCGAGCAGTTCCTGCGCGCCTCGGCCCACCAGCCAGCGCCCATCCTTCGAAATGCCGATCGGCACCGCTTCGTATTTTTCGGGATCGAGCGCGCGGATCACGGAGGCGGCGGAAGCCAGCGAAACTTCATGTTCGCCCGAGCGTCCACCGAACAGCACGCCTACCCGTAATCGTTTACTGGAAACCACGTTATTGACTCGCCTTCAGCCGCGCACAGATCACAGGATTTTCTTTCCCAGCCCGGATAACACGAGCTCCACGCCAAGCAAGGCCGTCGTATTGTGCAAATCGATGACCGGATTGACTTCTACCAGTTCGAAGGAAAGCATCGAGCGGCTATCCGCGACCATTTCCAAAGCTAAATGCGCTTCGCGATACGTTACGCCGCCGCGAACCGGAGTTCCCACACCGGGGGCGTCGGTGGGATCCACAAAATCCATATCGAGGCTCACCGAAATCCCCGCTGTATCGTCGCCTGCAAATCGCAACGCGTCCGCCATCACTTCGCGCATGCCTCGTTCGTCGATGTCGCGCATGGTGAAAATATGCACGCCGGATTCTTTTACCAGGCGCCGCTCTTTGGCGTCGAGGTCGCGTATGCCAACCAGCGCCACATTGCGCGGTTCCACCATCGGCTTGATCCCGGCAAGCTCGGTCAACTCCGGAGGGCCGTATCCCATGATCGAAGCGAGCGGCATGCCGTGAACGTTTCCCGAAGGGGACGATTCGGGCGTGTTCATGTCGCCGTGCGCATCAAGCCAAATCACTCCGACGCGCTTGGATTGTTTGTTGAAATGCGCGGCCGTGCCCGCCGTGGTTCCTACCGCAATGGAATGGTCGCCGCCCAACACCAAAGGAACCATATCCTCAGCGAGCGTTTTCTCCACGGTTTCGGCCAGGCCCTTGCAGGCTTGCGAAATTTCGTCCAAATATCTGGCGCGTTTTTCGCCGTAGGGTTGTTCTTCAGGCTGCGGGACGATCACGTTGCCGATGTCTTCCACCTGGCGGCCAAGCTGTTTGAGTCGTGCGTGAAGACCAGCCACACGAAGCGCCGACGGGCCCATGTCCACGCCGCGGCGGCTTTGTCCCAAGTCCATCGGCACGCCGATGATTCTTATTTTGTCTGGCATTTTATTGTGTCTTTCGTGGCCCTGTGTTGGGGGCGACCGGTGGGGCCGACCCCTGGACCGATCCCTGGGCCAGGGACACTAAGGATAGACTCGGTACAGCATCCGAGGGAAGGGAATCACTTCGCGGATGTGCTCCGTTCCGCAAATCCAGGCTACCGTACGTTCCAGCCCCAGCCCGAAGCCGGCGTGCGCCACGCTGCCGTAGCGGCGCAAGTCGAGATACCATTGGAAAGATTCCTCCGGCAGGTTGTGCTCGCGGAGGCGCTTCACCAGCGTTTCATAGTCCGCCAGGCGCTCTCCGCCGCCGATGATTTCTCCGTACCCTTCTGGGGCGATCATGTCGAAACTCAAGGAAAGCTCCGGCCGTTCCGCGTCTGTGGCCATATAAAAGGCTTTCATCGCCGACGGATAGCGGTGAATGATCACCGGCTTATCGAACTCTTTGGAGATGATGGTCTCTTCGTCTCCGCCGAAATCATCGCCCCACTTCGCGGGATTTCCAGCCTTTTGCAGAACTTTGATTGCATCGTCGTAAGTTACTCGCGGAAAAGGCGGCACGATTTTTTCCAGCTTTGCGACGTCGCGCTGAATGGTGGCGAGCTCGCGGGCCCGATTCTTAACCACGGACTGCACCACTGCACTCACTAGCCCTTCGCCCAAGCGCATCATATCTTCCAGATGGGCATAGGAAGCTTCGGGTTCTAGCATCCAAAATTCAGTCAAGTGCCTGCGCGTCTTTGATTTTTCCGCGCGGAATGTTGGGCCGAACGTGTACACCTTGCCTAACGCGGCAGCGGTCGCCTCCACATAGAGCTGGCCTGATTGCGTCAGGTAGGCCTTTTGATCGTCAATGTAATTCACTTCAAAAAGTGTGGACGTGCCTTCGCACGCTGCGGGAGTAAAAACGGGCGCGTCTGTCAGCGTGTAGTCCCGGCTGTCCATGTAATTGCGCGCGGCGCGTTCTACTTCCGCGCGAATACGCAGGATCGCCGCCTGGCGCGGCGTGCGAATCCACAGGTGCCGCCGGTCGAGAAGAAAATCCACGCCATGCTCTTTCGGTTGAATCGGATAGGGTTCCGAATCAGACACGCGATGCACCACTTCAACTCCACTGATGTGCATCTCGAACCCGCCCGTAGCACGCGCTTCGGCCCGAATCGTTCCAGTGACGATCACGCTTGACTCGCGCGTCAGGCCCTTCAGCGCCTCGAACGCTTCGGGCTGCTCCTTCTGCGACACGACGCCCTGGATCACGCCCGTGCCGTCGCGAAAAATCGGGAAAAGAAGCTTTCCCGATTCGCGCTGGTTGTAAAGCCAGCCTTGAATGGTCACGCTGCTATCGACGTGCTCTCCGGCATGTTCGATGGTGATAATGGTTCTAGCTGCCTGCTGTGGCTGAGTCATTTACCTGCCTGTTTTCTGTTTTTAAATGTTTCAAGAACGTGAGGTACGCCCGCGCTTAGCCTCGAAATTCTCTTCCAGCTTATCAAATGTCGCGCGAACTTGGTCGAGCGTCGGGCCGCCGTTCGGCTGACCCTTCAGTTCCAGCACGATGGCAACCTGCTCGGGCGCGCTTGCAATTGCCGCAAGGCTTGCGTCCCAATCTATGGTGCCTTCATAGGGCAACAGATGCTCGTCTTTCTCGCCGTGATTATCGTGAATGTGTGTGGTTGCCACGCGCTCGCGCATGATATCGAAACTCACCTCTATGCCCTCGTCGATATGCGCGTGCCCCGTGTCGAAACAAAGCCGCAAATCGTGCAGGTGCGTATCGGTGATGAAATGCTGCAACGAGGCCGGGGCGCCGAGTTCGCCCGGCGTGTTTTCCAGCGCGATGGTTACGCCGCGCGCCTTGGCAAAAATGCAAAGGTGTTCGAGCGAACTAAAAGCCGCGTCGAGCTTGCGCGGATCTGCGGCTTGGCGTCCGTGGCTGATATGCTGCACCAAGAAACGGAAGGGAATTCGCTCCGCGACCTCGATTGTCCGCTTCAGCTCGTCGACAGCGTCGAGGCGCCGTATGCGTTCCGTGTCGGAAATCGAAATGGGTACGCCGCTTTCGCGTCCGGGGGAAAGATCGCGCTCGGTGGGTGAATGCAAGGAGTGTAATTCCAGGTGATATTCGCCTAGCGCGTCGGCGAGTTCGCGCACCGCTTGTGGTTCGCGATAGTTGAAATGCCGCGGCGAGCAGAAGATCTCGACGGCCTTAATGCCCGCCTGAGAAATCTCGGCCAGCAACGCAGCTCCCAGCGGCTGGTTAAGGTAACGGTAGGTGGAAAGGACGCGTTGCATGCAGCTCCCGTGCGTTCTAATTTGGAATTACTATGGTCGATGGAAAATTCGCTTCCGTCAATAGCTCCGGGGATTTAGGAAGGCAAGGATTTCTGGACTGAATCAAAAAACGTAATAGAGCCTTCTTGGCCGGGGGAAGAATTCAATCCGAGATGAGGCCAATTAAAATCAGGGCGATGAGGCCGCCGAGCAGAAGCGCGAACATAATCCACACCCAGACCGGGCGCCTTTTACGCATCAACCCTGACGGCGGCGGTACGATTTCCGGAAGTAGTGGATCAGCAGTCACAGTCTCTTGGACGCTATCTACAGTATCAGATGGTCGCGAAGGTCTTTTCGGAGATTTTCTTTTTGTTAAATTCAGCGCGCGCCTTTGCCAAATAATCGGGTTTGAGGAAGTTGCCAACCGAGGTGGTTGGGAAATGAGGCAGCTTCAAGCCGAGTTTTTCTAGTTCTTGGCGGCTCATTGGCGCTCCCGGCCTTGTAATTCCGCGCGGACTTTGGAAAGTAGTTCTAGTTTTGCGAATGCGCGATCGCTCGGAAGATATTCGAGGCCAGAAGAAGGGCCGAGGAAAGCGCGCTCGCCTTTTATTTTCGGCAGCATGCGTCCTACCTGGCGCGCGATTTGGGCGGGGTCTTCCAGACGAGTGTTTCGGCCGTCGATGAGATCTAGACCGAGAGGCTTCGGAGAGCCTTTTGAAGCGACGATGTCCACGAGTGTCGGAGAATAGGTGAAATCCAGGCCGACGACATCGACTGGGAGCGTGAGGAGTTTTTCGTAAAGCGGCGCGCAATCGTGGAAGTAAACGTAAAGGGCGAGCTCGAGTTTGCGTCCGTTCTTTAAGATCTTGTCGCGCGCTTCCACTAACGGAGCAAGCGAAGCCTCAAAAATTTTCCAGTCGTTCGGATATTTAATTGCGGCGGGCTCGTCTATCTGAACTAATTCTGCGCCTGCTTTCGAAAGCGGCTCCAACTCAGTAGCAAGAATCTCCGCGTAGGCTTGGACGCGTTTCTCCAAATCGGTGAAAGTTCCAGCGGATCCGTTTCCGAATTTTTCGCCCAGCGAAAATTTCCCGAGGGTGTAAGGCCCAGTCAGCACCGGTTTGACGCTGAGCTTTCCGGCTTTGCCTTGCGGAGTCGGCAAATGGCCCAGAGCGTTTCGGGCGAAACCATATTCACCTGCGACGAGATGCCCGCGTTTTATTGGCGCTCCGACGAAGACCGGTTGGCGGAAATAAGTATCGGTGTCGAAGAATCGAACGAGGCCTTTGATTTCGATGTTATCCAGCTTGCCGGCGAGATGCGAGATGGGGTCGTACCAGCGGATCAGGCCGTCTGTGACTACGTCGAGCCCGGCTCTTACTTGCTCGGCGATCACGTGGCGGGTGACTTCGTTTTGTACGTCGAGGAGGTCGGCGTGGGAGCGTTCTCCGCGGTCGAGCGCGGCGATGGTTCGCTGGAGATTTTGGAGTTCGGGGGAATCGCCTATGCGCGGATAGCTGCCGCTGCTGGAAAGATGCAGGCCTGGAGTTGCACTCATTTGGAGTGACCTGTCTGAAAAACGAGAAAATCATTTGGTTCAAAGTTCGCGATTAGAACGGGTCGCGGATGTTTATTTTCAACAAGTTGCGAAATTTCTAATCCCAAGAGTTCGCGATTAGAAATGCGCGGGTCGTCCTCTTTGGCCATTGGACTGGTCCGGGACGAGGCGTGGATTTTCTGCGTCGAGATTTCATTTCTGCAAAATTGTATTTTTTGGCGATTTGAGTAGTTTGCCGTCGTTTGTTTTCCGAGACTTAGCGGATGTTTTAATTCAGGAATTTGGCGATTTAACTTGCGGAAATAGGGGCTGGTTTCGCCCCGCCTGCGAGCTTTCGATCCGGGGTTGTTTTGCGTGATAGACCGAGATATCTCGCGCGATTGCTCGCTGCCACCTTTAGCACCGCCTCGAACTCTCTCGCTCTGCCGCATCTTTTCCTCGTACTACAAACTTGGAGTGTAATCAGAAGGCGTTGCGGGATGCAAGTGAATGCAATCGAACGGCTCGAATTCAATCGCGAGATTCGAGAATTGCAGGGTGAAAGTTTGTGCGATTCGAGAAGCATGCTTCACCGGCAAACGCCGCCAGTGTGCTGATGCGACGCGGACTACGGGGTGGTTTGCTTGGGATGGACGGTGGTGGTGGCGGGGTCGATCTCGAAGTAGAGGAGCCATTGGCTGGGGACGCTGCGGCCGTCCACTTTAGTGGGGGCAAATTTCCAGAGTTTCGCGGCTGCTAGGGTGCGGTCGGCAAAATATTGGCTGGGGCCGGGAGCGTCGAGGGTAGCTTGGGTTACGGCGCCGGATTCGTCTACATTCACTTTTACGCTGAGTCTTACTTTGCCGCGGATTGTGTCTCGGGCTTTTTGCGGAGCGTCGGGCAAGACTTGTTGAACGACTTTGCCGCGCACCACGCCGCTGCTGGGAGTTGATGCAGTTGGGGTGGATCGAACCGGCGACGGAGATTCAGCGGACGGCGCGGCGGCCCGTGGAGGCGGCGTCTGAGCAGGAGAAGGCGACTTGGCGGACAGCGGAGGCTTGTTCTCCGGTTTTATCTGGGCTGCTGACGGCGCAACCGGCTGAACTTTTGAGGGGGCAGGCGGCTGAGATTTTTGCTGAACATTTTGCTGAACTGTTGCCGAGATTGCCGGTTTATCGGATGCGACCGACGCGATTGGCTGAGTTTGCGGCGGGCGTTTGAAAAGGCGCGGACCGAGAAAGAGGCCTCCGAGGATTGCTGCCAGGGCCACACCTGCCAGGACTACTCCACCAATGGCGCGCGGGTTTGCGAACGAAGGTTGCGGATTTAGAGGTATTTGTTTTGGCGGCGCGGAGGAATTTGGGTGCAGGCGGGCGGCGATGTCGGCGACCGTCCAACGCATTTGCGGGTCGCGGCGCAAGCAGTGGCGCGCTAGATCGAGAATCTCGGGCTGGAGATTTGAGGGCAGAGAGGGTTCAGCTTGGTTGGTTCGCTCCCACACGGGCAAGCGCTGCGTGAGGGATTCGGTCAGTGTCATGCCCAGGGACCAGACGTCGCCGGCCGGGGAAATTCTTCCGCCAGCGGCTTCGGGCGGATCGTAAGCTCCCGGTTTTCCGGGGGTGCCACCCGATTCGCCGATGCGGCAAAGACCATCGCTTGAAATTTTTAGGAGATCGTCATCGGCCATGATGTTGGAGGGTTTCAAGCGGCAATGAACGAAGCCCTGCGCGTGGACGTAGGCGAGCGCGTCCACTACCGGACTGAGAAGGTCGCGAGCTTCCTCGGGCGTAAGCGGTCTGCGCTTAATCACCAGCGCGAGGTTTTCCTCGGCGTATTCCATCACCACGTAGAGCATGTCGATGTGATCGAGCTCGCAACGTCCCATTTCCAGGATGCGGACTAAGTGAGGGTGCGAAAGTTTTGCGGCGTGCTTCCAGCGAGCTAGTTGGGCAGGGGCATCGACCGAATCCGCGGGGATAAGTTTGATGGCGGCTTTTTTGACCGGCTGGCCAGCGTAGCCGGTGAGAAAAACAGCGCTGCGTTCAGTTCGGCCGACTAATTGGCCGAGGCGGAATTTTCCGTCGACTACTTGGTCGATCTGTTTGGTGGCAGCCTCAGTCATTTGATCCCCCTACATGCCTGCGAGCGCTAGTGAAAAGCATGACGTTCGAGCGCTCGCGTTCGACCAACGATGAAAATCGAACGGTACCGCGTCCGAGGTCGGACTCGGCGATTCATCTTCCTAGGGTGTACCGGGCTGGTGAGTGCCGGTTGCAGAGGGGCAAGTTCGCGACTTGCGCCAGGCCCTCTTGCACAACATTTTGCAATATTCGCTGGTTGCCGGTGGGGAAAGTTACGTGCGCGTTGCCCAATAGCACCCCTCTGGGGCAAAGGCGGACAGAACAGCGTGTGGCGGATGGCTGGCAGTCTCCAATTCGATACACGGTTAAGAAATTCTTAATGCAAAGTTTGGCTAGATGATGAATTTTATGAGGTCGCAAACAGGGACTGAGCGTCTAGGCAATTCAAA
>Ga0206845_1092_pt1 | contig 29149 bp, 19 predicted proteins | sample Alteio_BWOrgCont_19_FD_152887 | JGI IMG/M metagenome (GOLD analysis project Ga0206845, IMG submission 152887) | Enriched cells from forest soil in Barre Woods Harvard Forest LTER site, Petersham, Massachusetts, United States -... | ecosystem: Environmental > Terrestrial > Soil > Temperate forest >...
TACCGGCTCACCGGTTCCGCTGAACTCCTGGGGGTCGTTGGTTTCTCCAGTACGATTCCGTCGTTTCTCCTCGGGCCGATTGCCGGCGTTCTGGTCGACCGGTGGGACCGACATCGCACGCTTACGCTGACCCAGGTGCTTTCCATGATCCAGTCGTTCGCGCTGGCAGCGCTGGCGCTGAGCGGCGCGATCCGGATCTGGGAAATCATCGCGCTGGCGCTTTTTCAGGGCGTCATCGGCGCATTCGATATGCCGGTCCGGCAGTCGTTTGTGATCCAGATGGTGGATCACCGGGACGATCTTGGCAACGCCATCGCGCTTAATGGCACGATGGTCAATTCGGCCAGCCTGGTTGGGCCCGCCATCGCGGGCGCGGTGATCGCGGCGGTCGGCGAAGGCTACTGCTTCCTGATTGACGGTGTCAGTTATATCGCCGTAGTTATGTCCCTGCTTGCGATGCGCGTCACCGTGCCCCAGGTGCGCCGGCCGCAGCGCAAGGTGCTGATTGAGTTGCACGAGGGCTGGCGGTATGTGCGCGAGTCGCTGCCCATTCGCTCGATCCTGACGAACCTCGCGCTGGTGAGCATGTTCGGGATGCCGTATTCCGTTCTGATGCCGATCTTCGCAGCGCAGGTGCTGCATGGCGGTCCGAATACGCTCGGGTTTCTGATGGCGGCGGTAGGCGTGGGGGCGCTGACAGGGACGGTGTCACTGACACTGCGCCGGAGTATTGTGGGCCTGGGTCGCAGGATCGTGGTTGCGACGGCTCTGTGCGGGGTGGCCCTGATCGCATTCGGCTTCTCCCACATCCTGTGGCTGTCGTTGCTGATTCTGCCCTTCGTCGGCTTTGGGCTGATGCAGCAGATGGCGCCGAGCAATACCATTCTGCAGACCATCGTGGAAGACGACAAGCGCGGGCGCGTCATGGCTTTCTACTCGATGGCTTTCCTGGGGATGGCGCCTTTCGGGAGCCTGCTCTCGGGAAGCGTTGCGGACCGGTTCGGCGCACCGCGGGCGGTCATGCTGAACGGGCTTGTGTGCCTCGCGGCCAGCGTTTTGTTCGCGAGGAAGCTGCCGGCGATCAGAACCGTGATTCGACCGATCTACGCCCGCATGGGAATCCTTTCAAGAACTTAGGCCGCATCGCTATAACTCCCGGAATTTATACCTGGCGGGGTATACGAACGCCGCAGACTTTCCAACGGGTCAGCGCATTTGTAAACCGACACCGCCCAGGTGATCGTCGACACGAACGGCTACTTCGCTCCGTAGTCGGGCCATACTTAGCCCGACCGCGCCGCCATATGTTTCTCACAAGGCAGTGAGATCTCAAACCTCGTACCTTTTCCGGGCGTGCTCGCAACCCGTATCGTCCCACGGAGGCTCTCAACGATGCCGTGGACCGCGGCAAGCCCAAGGCCGTGGCCGCTGCCTGATTTGGTCGAGAAGAAGGCATCGAAAACCCTGGCCTGAACCTCCGGCGTCATGCCCCTTCCTGTGTCGGCTACGTCGAGTTGGACGTAGTCGTTCGTCCCGATGCCCTCGAGGTTAATAACTTTCACCTGTCGCGCAATCACATGAATCACTCCGACGCCATCGCCGATCGCCTCGGAGGCGTTGTAGAAAAGATTCATGACGATCTGTCGGATTTGAGCGGGATTCGCCCGCACCGGCGGAAGTTTGGTGTCAAGATCGGTTTCCACTTTCACGCGTTTTGGCACAGACACTTTGAGCAGTTCCAGCATGTCTTCCACAATCGCCGAGACGTCGACGAGTTCCTGCGTCTCATCTTCTTCTCCGGCGTAGGCCATCAACTGCCGCACGATTTCGGCGCCGCGAATTGCCGCATCACGGATACTTGTCAGTTCACGCGCGGACGTCGAACCTTCCGCCAGTTCGTCCAGCGCCAGCTCCGAATTAGCCAGCACGACACCAAGCAGGTTATTGAAATCGTGGGCGATTCCGCTTGCCAGCAGCCCGACGGTCTCCAGTTTCTGCCTGTCCAGATCTTCTTCATGCGCGAGTTTGATGTCCGTCATATCGACGCAGGAACCGATGTAGCCCGCAAAGACGCCGCCCGGCTCGAAACGAGGAACGCCCTTGTCCAGCACCCACCGGTACTCGCCATCTGCGCGTCGCAGCCTGTATTCCATCTGGAAATTGCAGCGTCCGTCAAAAGAAGAGGAATAGGTAGCCCAGCAGCGGTCCAGATCGTCCGGATGTACACCGTCGGCCCAACCTTTGCCGAGTTCCTGTTCCATGGTGCGGCCGGTGAAAGTCAGCCACCCTTCGTTGAAAAATGTGCACTCCTTGTCGGGTCCGGCGACCCAGATCAGAACCGGCGCCGTGTCAGCCATATTCCGGAACCGTTCTTCGCTCTCGCGCAGCTGTTCGACGGTGGCGCTCAGTTCGCGCGTCCTCTGCGAAACCTGTTCTTCAAGACGGGAGCGCAAGAGGCCGAGCTCGAGATGCGTCCCGACTCGAGCCAGCAGTTCCTCCCGCTGGAACGGCTTGACGATATAATCTACCGCGCCGAGCGCCAACCCAGCCACTTGCTCATCCATGTCGTTCGCTGCGCTCAGGAAGATGAGCGGAACGTTCCGGTTTTTCTCGGAGGCTTTGACGCGCCGGCAGACTTCAAATCCGTCCATGTCCGGCATGCGGCGATCGAGGAGGATGAGCTGGGGGACCCAGGCAGTCAAAGATGCCAGCGCCAGCTTCCCGCTGTTGGCGGAGCGTACCCGATACCCCTCCCCGGTCAGGATGCTGGTAAGTAATGCAAGGGATTCCGCCTCGTCGTCAACGACGAGAATGCTTTGACTATCCATCATTGGCTTCCGCTCGCGACGGGCCGCCGCATTCCACGGACTGGGGCGGTCAGGTCGGTCGGGGCCGGCCGCGCAACCTCTTTGTAACGGACGCCGATCTGCCTGGCCATGCAGTCAAGATCTCCTCGTGCCGATATAGCGTAACAGGAGCGCCGCAGTCCGGCGCCCCGATTCGCGCTACGGCATCTCTTCCTCTAATGAGCGGCAGGCTCATATCCATCCAGATCAGGTGCGACTGCCAGGCAGGAAATGTCTCGAATCTCTCAGCGCCATCCTCGGCACTTTGGACCCGGAATCCGGCTTCCTGTGAGGGCCGTTGCAGCAGCATCTGTTTCCTCTCTTGTCTTCCATGATCTCAACGAAATATTCGGGTTGTCCCGGCGCGAGACCCGCCGCACATCTCTTGTTTTGGACGCGCTTCGACGGTTTCGGATTTAGAAGTTTGTTTCGCCGGCAACTCACAGTGATGACGGACCTGGGCCCTTCCGGGTAGGGCTCCGGTAGCATTCGAAGGGCCGCGACCTCGATCCCATCGAGTGCGTTCGGCGCAGGATTCACTCACTCAGGTGAATGTTCCGCGCGCTATTCAGTTCGGCCTGAGAGTGGCTTTCCAGTTTGCGACTACCCGTACCACACAATCCGGCCGAGCAGACTGAGCTTTCGGAAATCCGGAAGCGGTCTTGAGGCGGTCTGCTCGTCGGGCTGGCGAATCCACGGCGGCCGCCAGGAAGCATCTGTTCCGGTTTCGGACCATCGGCATACGAGATGTTCCGTTTCGACTTGCCATGCCATTTGCATTTTGCTCCTCCCTAGTGCGCTGCCCCGAGTTTGGCGAGTAAGTCGGCAGTATCTTTGTGGACGTCGATGCGCTGGCCGCCGCGACTGTTACCGCCGGCGCGGCCCATTGCGGCATCGATGACTGTCTTGCCCTGGGCGTCCTTTACATTAATATCCGCACCGCGATCGATAAGGAATTTGACTACATCGTTCCATCCCCAGAAGGCCGCTCCGTGAAGGGCGGTTTGCTGTCTGCGTCCGCCGGCTTCGTTTATGTTTCCACCGGCGTCGAGTAAGAGCTTAAGCGAGGCGATTGATCTCTGCTGCACGTCGTCGGTGGTGTACCAGCCTCTGGTGTCGGCGTCCACGGATCCGACTCCTGCCGCGGCCATCACCGGGGTGATGCCCTGGATATTGGGCAGATTCGGAAGAGCTCCCGCCTTCAGCAGCAGGGCGATTGCAGGGGCGTCAGCTGCTTTGGCCGCGCGCAATAAGGGCGATGTGCCGATGGTCAGCATGGAGTCGACGCCACGGTCGGCTCCTACCGACCGGAACGGCGGAAGGAGTTTAAGGAGCGGATTAGGGTTCACGCCGGCATTGAGCAACAGTTCGATCATCTTCAGGCTGGTCGTTTGATCGAGCGAAGGACGATCGGGCCGTCCGCCATGGGGGATGGTGTTTTGGTCAACCGCTTCGTAGAGTGCGGTTCGGCCCCACCAGTCCCACTTGTTCGGATTCGCGCCTTTTTCGAGAAGGTACGCGGCGGTATCGAAGTGCGTGTTTGTAACCGCCATGATCAGCGGAGTGATTCCGTCGGGATCGGCCAGATTCAGATTCGCGTTCGCTTCCGCAAGGATCTTCACGCAGGAGAGGCATCCTTCGCGCGCGGAGTAAAGCAGCGGAGTCAGACCGCCGGACGGGCGGTGGATCGCGCGCGGCTCGCCAGTGACCTGGCGCTCCCAGTGATTGACCATGGAGCGTGCGTTGACGTCGGCTCCGTGGGCGATCAATTCCTTCATCATTGCGGGCTGGCTTTGGGCGGCCGCGCGCATGAGCGCGGTCTCATCGCGGAAGTGCTCCACTGCGTTGACGTGGGCTCCGTGTTCAATCAGGAGACGCGCGGCTTCGACGTTGCTGTTGCGGGCAACCACCATCAGCGCAGTTTCGCCGTCAGGGTTGGGGGAATCGGGATCGGCTCCGGCCTTCAACAAGAGGCCCATGACCTGTGAGTTGTCGATCGCAGCGGCTTCCGAGAGCGGGCTGGAACCGTAGTCGTTTACGACTTTGGCGTTGGCCCCGGCTTTCAGTAGAGCTGCTACCAGTTCGGCATCACCGCGATGTGCGGCCCACTGAAGCGCAGTTGTGCCGTCGGCCTGATGGGCATTGACGTCCGCCTTCTGCTGAATCAGCTGAAGAGCGGTTGCGCGGTCGCCCGTCTGGGCCGCATCGATCAATGGCGTTTGCGCGACGGCCAGCGGCGCGAGGGCGAACAATAGAACACAAGCACGCATCGGGAGCCTCAGATTTCCATGAACTCGCCGCTGCTGTCGCCCACCTTGTCCTGCGGGATCCCGGCGCGATCGAGCACCGTAAGCAGAAGGTTGGCGAGCGGTTCGCGGTTGTCGTACTTCAGATGCTGGTTGCCCTTGATCTTCCCATAGCCGCCGACGATGGCGGAGGGCAATGGATAGTTGTTGTGCATATTGCTGTTGCTCATGTTGCTGCCGTAGAGCAGGATGGAGTGATCAAGCAGTGTGCCTTCGCCATCCGGAGTGGCCGCAAGTTTGGCTACGAATTTCGCAAAAACGGTGCTGTGATAGGTCTGGATTTTGGCCAGCCTTTCCATCTTCGCCGGGTCATTCTGGTGGTGGGACAGAGGATGGAAAGCATCGGATACGCCGATGTTGTTGTAGGTCTGGCCGCTGACCTCGGCCACCATCATCATGGAAAACACGCGCGTCAAATTGGCCTGCCAGGCGAGGGTGGTCAGATCGAACATCAGATTCAGGTGGTCATCCAGTCGCTCGGGCACTCCGGCGGGCGTGCCCGGCAGGTGCAGGGTCGAGAGGTCGCGCGCTTCCATCTTTTGAACACGGCGTTCGATCTCATGCACGGATTCGAGATAGTCGCTCAGCATGGCGCGGTCCCCGGGGCCAAGGTCCCGTTTGAGATCGTTCGCTTCGGTCTGGACGAGGTCGAGGATGCTGGAGTACTGGCGGGAGATCGCCTTCCGTTCCTCGGGTGTGTCGCCCTGGCCGAAGAGCCGCTGGAAGAGAGTTCGCGGGTTTACTTCCATCGGCAGCGGCGTTGAAGGGGTGCTGAAGGAGATGGTGCCTGAGTAACTACAGCCGAAATCGCGGTCGCAGGTTCCGCCGCCGCCGCGCGACTCGGTTCCTATTTCAATCGACGGGAATGGCGTGTCCTGGCCGATGTGCTGAGCCGCGATCTGATCGACGGTCACGCCGCCCCACGGGTCGTTGCTGGCGCGCGGGTGAACGCAACTGAGCCAGGTTCCGGGCATGATCGCGTGCACAGCCGGGCTGATGGCGGGCTTGTTCTCGAGTCCGCTGACGATCGTGATGTACTTACGGTGCGGTTCGAGAGGCTTGATGATCTGTGGGAACTCGAAGTCTTTGCCGGTCGCAGCGGGAGTCCATTTGTCCATCACAGCGCCGTGCGGAAAATAGATGAAGCCGAGGTGCGGCTTGGGCGCCGCGGCTGTTTGCGCGAGAGCAGTGCGCGCGGGAATCATTGCGTCGAGGAGCGGCAGACCGATTGCCGCGCCGATTCCCCGCAATACCGTCCGGCGGTCCAGATGCTTTTTAGTGATGAACATTCTTCGGCTCTCCCTGATTCTCTTCAACCCACTACTTAAGCGATGCGACCTTCACGCCGGGCGGATCGCTTTCCACCTTCTTCATCTGGAATGGCGCGCTCTTTACGATGGCCATAACCAGGGACGAGAAGCGATACTGATCCGATGCGGTGGTAGTTACGATCTTGCGAACGAGCGGCATATCCTTCGGCTCCAGCTCGCGGGCAAGCGCATACATCATCAGCTTTTCCGTCATTGTTTCGACGAACTGATGCGGATCTTTGGTCAGCGCTTTGCGCAAATCAACCGGTCCGCTGACAGGCGTTCCGTCTACAAGTTTCCCGGAGGAATCGATCGGCGTTCGCGCCCAGCGGTCCGTTGTTCGCCACTCGCCTACGGCATCGAAGTTCTCGAGCGAAAAACCAAGCGGGTCCATGATTCCGTGGCAGGCGTTGCAGGAAGGTATTTTGCGGTGCTCCTCCATGCGTTCACGGACTGTAAGGACCTTTGCGCCTTCCTTTGTTTCGGGGAATGCCGGTACGTTGGGCGGCGGCGCGGTTGGCGGCGTACCCAGTATGCGCTCCAGAATCCATGAACCGCGAAGCACCGGCGACGTGCGATTGGGATAGGCGGTCACCATCAGTACTCCGCCTTTGCCCAGCAGGCCCCAGCGATTCGGGTCGGTTAGCGTTACGCGACGGAACTCGCTGCCTCGAATATCGGGAATTCCATAGTGAAGGGCCAAACGCTCGTTGACGAACGTGTAATTGCCGGACAGCAGGTCGACTACACTGCGGTCTTCAGTGATGATGCTGCGGATGAACAGTTCCAGTTCGGTGGTAAAGGCCGTTTTCAGGTTGCGGTCGAAGGCCGGGAACTGGACGGGGTCGGGGTTGATGTCGTCAATACCTTTGAGGTTGAGCCACTCGAAGGCGAAGTTGTTGACGAGCGACTTCGAGCGCGGGTCGGCCAGCATTCGCTTTACCTGATGCTGCAGCACCGCCGGGTCACTTAGCTTCCCGTCGGAAGCGAGATTGATGAGCTCGTCATCCGGGTTCTCGCTCCAGAGGAAGAAGGACAGGCGCGATGCGAGTTCCAGATCGCTGATGCGATAGATGGCGCCGGGCTTAAGATTGGCGGGAACGGTTTCGGTGCGATAGAGGAATTTCGGGCTCGCCAGAATTGCCATAAGGCCGTTCTGGATTCCGCTCTCAAAGCTCCCTGTCTCGCGGGCTTGCTTGAAGAAGGCCATCGGCGCGGCGAGGTCGCGGTCGGTGACGGGTCGGCGGTAGGCCTGGCGCGCGATGTTGGAGAAGATGCGATTAGCGCAGGACGGTTCTTCACTCTTGTCCGGAGGATGGCAGATGAAGATTTTTTTGCGGGTGGGCGTGTCGCCGATGCCAGCTGCATTATAAGGTCCGGCAACCTGGAGGCCTCCGATACGCGCCATACGATCAAGACCTGTGCCGGGGACGAAGGACTGAAGCGTGCTGTCGGACTCGGCCATTCCGCGCTCGACAAAGGCGACTCCGACTTTGTGCGGGCCGGCTTTCACCGGAATGCGGATCTTTTCGAAGCGCTGGCGCACGTCGGCGACAGCCGGGGCCTGCTTCTGGTCGACATACTTCTGGTCTTCCTCACCGCCTACTTCCTTTTCGAAGACCTTGACGCCGTCGATGGTCATGACGACCTTGTTGCGGTACTCCATGCCGCCATAGCCGCCCGCGGCGAGTCCGCTGATGCTGAAGAGGTATTCGCCGTCCGCGGGAAAGACGTGTTCGGCGAGAAAGCCGCCCCGGGTGCCGAGCGGCAGACCTTCGACGTAACCGTTCTGGTCGACGCCTGCCGGAGGACGGAGAGAAACGGTAAGAGCAGTGGGCGAAAAGCTTCCTATCGCGGTCGTCGTGACCATGCGCGCAGCGGATATGTACTGATCAAGGAAGGAAGGCGAGACTTTGAGGACGTTTGCGATGTTGTCGAAGCCGTCGCTGATATCGTCCACCGGGAGCAGCGTAGTGGAATCCACTTTGAGCCCGAGAATTTCGTTGATCGCGTTAGCGTACTCGGTGCGATTAAGGCGGTGCATGGCCACATGCCCGGGATCGGGGTTCTTTGCGGCCGCTTCGTCGAGTGACGTTTCAAGCGATGAGACGAACGCTTTCTTCGCGGCCGGATTGGGCTGAGGCGCGCCGGGAGGCGGCATCAGTCCGCCCTGCACTTTGCGCACGGCTTCTTCCCAGATTTTGGCGTCCGGCCCGACGTTCGCGATGTCCATTTTGTCGAACATCACGCCGCCGGTTTTGAGGCGTTGGTTGTGGCAGGTGACGCAATACTGATCGAGCAACGCGCGCTGCGGGACAGTTTGGGCCGCGACGCCGCTCTCCATAAACAATCCGGCACCGGCGAGTAGAAAGGTGACAAGGGTATTTCGCATTTAGACGATTCCACCCAACTCGCGGACGTGGCCCCAGAGACCGGGATAGGCGTTGGTCACAAATAATTCCGGATCTCCCCATTTTGCGTCGAACTGCTTCGTCGCGCCTGCTGCGAGCATGTCTTTCGCACCCATACCTTCCTTCATCATCTTCACGAGCGTGGTCATGACTGCGGCCAGCATTTCCGACTGCGCTTCAAGATCGGCGCGGGTCAATACCGGGCCCGTTCCGGGAATGATGCGAGTATCGGCATTCGCTATTTTCAGCAGGCTCTTCGATGCCTGGGACATGCCGCCGATCCAGCCGCCGCTTGAGTAATCGAGTATTGGGTAAGAGCCGGCCGAGACTACGTCACCCGCCATCAGCAGGTTCGGGCCGGGGAAGTAGACGTAGATGTCGCCGTCTGTGTGCGCCTGCGGGAGATAGCCGTATTCGACGGGCTGGTCGCCGAAGGTCACTTTGCGGGTTGTGTTGGTCAGGGCATAAAAGGTGTCGTTTGGGAGCGCGGATTTGGGCAAAGGCTGATAAGTGCGCTTCTGCCATTCGACGATGACATCCGTGCTCTCCCACAGCTTCGTGTTTTCGTGGGAGACGATTTTCGCGCCGGTCTTTGCGACGAGTTCGTTGGAACCGGTGCACTCGCAGTGCCAGTGGGTGTTGAAGAGAACCCGGACCGGTTTTCCGGCCGATTGATCCGCGACGAGTTTCAGGAGTTCCGGGGAGCGTTCAGCGAGGCCGCCATCGACCATGAGCGAGCCTTCCGGGCCGGTGAAGAGGAGGATGTTCGTGCCCGCGCCGGTGATTTCGACGAAACTGTCGGCAAGTTTTGTGGCCCTGAGCGGTGTGGCGGCCGCACTCTTCGCGAGCCGCGCGAGAGAAAGGCCGGCCGCTCCCAAGGCGAGCCGATTCAGGAAGTCGCGGCGGCGGGGCATCGAAGGTAACACGCTCGTAATTTTATCTCTTTCTGATGGCTGATGCGTTTCCGGAAAGATCATGATTTGTAAAGCCTGATTCGGCTTCAGGTTCCGGTGGCTGCTTCCAGCGGGCGATGGCTTGTTTTCAATGAGTTGTTGGGTTCGTTCCGTAATATTTGTTGCAGCGAGTGTAGAGGCAGGCAGCCCGCCGTCCACTCTTCGACGCACCTTGACACGCCCACCGTCGGGCAGCCATGTGTTTTCAAGGACTTCTCGGGTTCGTTCGTTAATATTTATATTTGGCTTTTCGGTGAATTCGGGTTCTAATTCAGCCCACGCCCGGAGCTGCCGGTCGAAGGCGCGGTTAGACTGGCGGGCGAAGCGAGAGTCAAGACAGTGGATCAGGTCGAGAACCCAGGAGCCATCGCTCGGAGAGCGGTACGCGAGCGCCGCGAGCGAGATCGCCTCCGTTTCCGGCATGAGAGATTTCAGCCGGTTTATTTCGCGGTTGAGGACCGTCGTTTCCAGTCGGGCGGCCCAAGTCGGCTCACAGGCAGATGATTTGACCGGGCGGTGCGTGGCGGTGCACTGCGGTTTCAAGTCGCGGGTACAAGCCCTGGTGAGCGCGGTCAGTTCGCTTTCGGATTTTGGATCGAGAGAGAGGTCGCCGGCGCGCAGGTTGTTTCGCCAGGAGTTGGCCTTGTCCTCTGCAACGATGTGTCCGGCTATCATACGGCCTTATTCTGCACCAGCCCGATGGGGTTCGCGGCGCAGGAAAAGGCGACCGATTAATGATTTCAGATAGTTGCGGGTGAAATTTAGTTGAAAATTGTTGTGACCGTTATCCGGCTGGGAATGGCTTATTCGCACGATCGGCTGCAGCATGCGAGCTGAACGCCGTCTTCGGCCCGCCGGGCTCTTAGCGGCACCTGATTAACTCACCAAAGTCGCTCGGGCAGGCTGCTAATGGAGCAGATTCAGTGTGTTGTTGCCGTCATCGACGAAATACACTTCCTTTCGATTCGGCGCTGATGACCAGGCCGAACAACGTGCCTCCTCCCTGTTGGCACACGTCAACAGCTTTGGCCGTATTGGCATGTCTGCTCGCGAAGGCGCGAGCCGCAGTCGGAATGCTATCCGTCCTCTCGCGGTGAAGAATACCAACAAGAAACCTTCACCAATGAATGCCGGAAACTGAGTGACTTCCGGGTTGGATGGACGGTGATCTCGCCGAGCCTGCCCCGCGGGACGCCGCCGAAAGGTCTCTCCCCGGGCCGCGAGCACCTGTCACCGCGTTGCAATACATTTTCTGTAAACTCGTGAATCAATGAACCTCATATTGCTCGCGATTGCGGCGCTTGGTTTCCTCGCAGAAGGAACGGTACCGGATTTCACGGGAATCTGGAAGCAGAATAATGAGCAGTGCTCGCCAAAGCGCACCGGTGATGTGACGTTGAGCATACAGCATCGGGATCCGCAACTGCTTGTGGAAACGACGTCGAAAGGGCGTGCCGCGAAGCACGCTTTACAACGCTATACGACAGACGGATTGGAGTCGAAATCCACCGGCGCCGATGGCGACGAATTTCATTCGAGGGCGGTCTGGAAAGACGGCTCACTGATCTTCGACATTATCGAGATCGAGGACGGCAAGCGCCTGAAATCGACCGAAATCTGGAGTTTGACCGACGGTGGCATGACATTGAGGCGGGTGCGGCGGACGGAGAAATCCGGGGAACAAACGTTAATCTACATACGCAAATAGCCATCGTTTCAGTTCCGTTAAAGCCTGGTAACACCCGTTTAACCGGTTGTTCATCACTACCTAATGCGGACGTGAAAGACTTCCTTAGTCCCATGCGACTTCCGTATTCCACCGCCTTCGTTCTTCTCACCCTTTTTCTTCAGCCGCTGAGTACCACGGTCCTGCTGGGACAAGTGGATCGCACGGCCATCACGGGTACCGTCACCGACCCACAGGGAAATCCCGTGCCGCAATCGAGAGTGCACGCCACCGAGAATACGACAGGCTTTCAACGGGAGACGCTGACAACTTCAGTGGGAACTTATGAGTTGCCCGGCCTTCCGGCAGGCGTCTACACTGTCGAGTTCGCAAAGGCCGGCTTCGCGGACTTTGTCTCGAAGGACGTGGAACAACTGGTCGGGCAAACCAGAACGATCAACGCCCGGCTGGAACTGACGCGCGGTGAAGACCAGACAACCGTGACCGAATCTCTGGTCGCCCTCGACAAGGTGGACGCCACGGTCGGCACCGCGATCGAGCGGGCCCAGATCAACGATTTGCCGATCAACGGCAGGAATTGGGCTACCTTGACAGCGCTCGCCCCAGGCGCCATCGATAACAGCGCCAGCGACCAGCGAACGATTCGCTTCGCCGGGCACGGCCTGGACGACAACAACCTGACGCTCGACGGAATCGACGCGACCGCTGTTTACAATCAGGAACAAAGAGAGTACATGCGCCTGAACATTCCTCTCGATTCCATCCAGGAATTCCAGGTGCAGTCGCAGAATTTCGGCGCGGATACGCAGAGCGGCACGGCGGGCGGCCAGGTGTCCGTAGTTTCACCCTCCGGCACGAACAATTTTCATGGCGAGGCCTTCGATTACTACCGGAATGATGCCCTCGACGCGCGCACACCGTTCAACGGATCTTCTCCCAACCCTTTTTTGCTGAATCAGTTCGGGGGCTCGTTCGGAGGTCCCATCCAGCACAGCAAGACTTTCTTTCAACTCACCTACGAGGGTCTGCGGCAACGGCTGGATGGAACGCAGATCGGGCTGGTGCCGAGCCCAGGCTTCGCGGCACAAACGGCAATTACGTCGCCGACGTTGATTCCAATCCTGCAGGCTTATCCGGCGGGCACTGCGCCGACCGCCGATCCCAGGGTGTGGACTTATAACGCGCCGGGCAGACAAGTGGACAACGAGGATTCGGGCATGGTCCGGATCGATCATTACTTCTCCGAGCGCACAACGGGATTCGTTCGTTTTAATTCGGACGAAGCGGTCGCGACCAATCCCACCGGCAACCTTACAGCCCTGCAACTGATCGATACGAAGTTCAACAACGGAGTTGTCGAACTTTCGCATGTGTTTACGCCGGCACTGATCGGCGAAGTAAAATTCGGCGTCAATCAAACGATCTACCACACGGCTAACCTTTCGCCGATTCCGGACGGAGTCTCCGTATCCGGATTCAGCCCCCTGACCGGATCTTCAACAACCGACTATCCTTCGAAGACTTTCGATCTCATCTACAACCTTTCCTGGGCAAAAGGAAAACACTTCATCAAGTTCGGGTTTGAGACACGCTGGATTCAGCTCAACCAGGGTACCTCTGAAAGCGGAACACTGACATACAACACTCTGGCCGGTTTCCAGAACAACAACATGGACTCCGCCACTTACACTGCGATTCTGCCTTTGGTGCGCCAGCGCAAGACTCAGTATTTCGCTTACGTGCAGGACGAATGGAAGGCGACTCCCAATCTCACGATCACGGCCGGAGTCCGCTACAACGTTTTCAACGCCCTGCATGCCATAGGCGACAACGCGATTCCGTTCGATTTCGGCACTTGCGGCGGTTACTGCCCGCGTACCTGGTCTTTCTTTCATCCGCGATTCAACGACGTTGACCCTCGTCTGGGTATCGCATGGGCGCATGGCGACACGGTTCTGCGCGCAGGAGGCGGTATTTACCATACGGATGGCCAGGAAGACGACCAGAACCTTCCGATCTCGAATACGGTTGACCGCTACACTTTCAGCAGCACCGCCTTCCCGGGGCTCTCCTATCCTCTGACTCCTTACCTTCAGTATGCGGAAGCCGGGGGGCTGGGTGTGGTCACCCCCCGCGACCTGGATCGCAACCGGAAAGACATGTATGTTGCGGCGTGGACCGCGTCAGTCCAGCAGAAGTTGCCTTTCGATATCCTCGGAACAGCCACGTATCTGGGAAACAAGGGAACGTATGTTCTGACCACCACCTATGCGAACCTGATTGATCCGCTGACCGGCGTCGCGCCCTATCCGCAATTCGGCCCGGTTTCGTGGCGCGGCGACCTCGGAAACAGCACCTTCGAAGCGTTGCAGCTGAACTTTCGCCGGGCGTTTCAGGGCGGCATCCTGTTCTCGGCCAATTACATGTGGTCTCACTCGATTAACGATGGAAGCATTGGCGGCGGGGAGTCCGACACGCCCCAGGACTCTTTCTGCCGGGCGTGCGATAAGGCGAGCAGCGACAATGACGTCCGCAACGTATTCAACCTTTCCGCTGTTTATCAGTTGCCGTTTGGAGCCGGAAAACCGCACCTCAGCAGCCCTGGCATAGCGCGGACGTTGTTAGGAGCCTGGACGCTAAGCGGAATCGGAACAGTGCAAAGCGGGCTTCCTGTCAACATCACAATCGATCGCTCGAACGCGTCCGTGCCGGGTGACTTTGCAATCAGCGGGGAAATGCGGCCGAATTATGTGCCTGGCGTTCCACTTACTCCTCCCGGCGGATCCACTCCGAATGATTGGATAAATCCCGCCGCGTTTTCCACACCTGCGGCTGGTACATTCGGCGATCTGGGCCGCAATGCCTTTCGCGCGCCAGGCATTTCCCAGGTAGATCTCGCGCTGGCGAAGGATGTCGTTATCAGTGAACGGGTGAGATTTCGCTTTAGGGCAGACGTGTTCAACCTTCTAAATCGCGCTCAGTATGGCGCCCCCAATGCTGACTTATCCAAGGTCAATTTCGGGGTGATTACCAGCACGATCAGCACCTATGCGACCGGACGAGGTACACCAAGGGAGTTTCAGCTTTCGGCTAAGGTCTCGTTCTAACGGGTAGTTTGTCTGCCTGCTTCTATTCGATCGGACCGCCCATGGTGGCGATCTCCATTTGTCCCCGGCTCTCAAACGCTGGTCGCTTGTATTCTGGCCGACGGTTCCGTTCCGTGACGCTCGACCGATTTGCGCATTCAGACTCAACGTAACTGCCAGCGGCAAACATCAGAGGCAGATCATGTTCACGGCACGACGTCTTATGGTCTTCATTTGCGCAACAGATTACTTGACGCACATTGCTGTGGTAGAGTCGCGTGATGCCTGATTCGATGCAGTTTGAATGTGCTACGCCGGGATGCGGGTACAAGATCTCTGAAAATGAGTTGATCGGAAAAGCCGGAGGATTATGCCCGCAGCGCCAAAAGCGTTCGACTGTACGCGTAGACGACCGAGACGCGATGGCGAAACGCGCGGAAAACGGCTAATGTTGAAAAATGCTAAGGACCCCAAAGTGGCCCTGAGCTTTTGGGCCGGATGGTCAGCGGGTTCCGAGTTTTAACCAGTACTCGAAAATCGTGGTGACTAATGAGAGGGAGAGTGTGCCATGACTGCGACTATATTGTCCAGGGAAGCTATCCGCGGAGTTGGTGAACCGTATTTTCGCGATGAGCATTTGCCGGGACGGTTTGAATAAGTCCCGAATGGCGATGTATTCGGCATATTTCGATGAGAGCGGCCACCCTGACGACAGTCCCCGCGTAATTGTAGCGGGATGCATAGGCAAGGCCGATCAGTGGGCCCGTTTCGAGCAAGAGTGGAAGGGCGCACTGGCTCCCTTTAATACGGAACTTTTTCACGCCGTGGATTTTGAGCAGAGAAAGTCTCCTTTCAACGTAGACGACAGGAAAGCTAATGACCTCCTCTCTCATCTCATCGGGATTATCGGGAGGCGTATCGAAAAGAATGTAGCGAGCGCTGTACCGATGGATCAGGACTCGCGAATGAATGAAAAGTACCTTTTAGGGGAATACTTCGGGTTTCCTTATCCTTGCGCAGCACGTTCCTGCATTGCTCATGTTGAGGCTTGGGCCGACAGGTACGGCATACCTTTCAGGGAGGTCATGTGCGTGTTCGAGGACGGGGCTAAACACAAGGTGCAACTTCTGTGGATGGCGGAAAGAGATAAATTTCCGCTGCCGGTCCTCCAAAAGAAAACTGACGTCGTGGCGCTCCAGGCCGGAGACCTAATCGCGTGGCTACATAATCGACCGCTCAATAAAGTGCCCGACGACGGAGTCCGATATTCGCAGGCCGTCGCGCGACTGGAAACGATGCCTCACGAGTGGTTTGCCGCTGATTTTGCCGATAGGGACGAGGGGGCGAGGATTCACGGAATTTCGCTGCGTGATCATAGTAGAGAGTACAAATGTAGGATAGTTAAAAAGGACGGAGACCGCAGGGCCTTGATTCACAACTGGAGAAAGGGTAGTGGGTCTATTTGAAATCCGCACGGGTTGACGCTCTTTGCGTTTCGTGCCACGCTGGTAGGTATGCCAAAGCGGACACGCACTCCTGAAAAACTTGACGTATTCCAAAACGCCCGCCGGGTGTTCCTCGAATCTGTCGAGACGACCGAAACAACTGAGCTGACCATCGTCCAGAAGGTCATGCGCGAGATGGGAGCGAAAGGCGGAAAGATCGGTGGCAAACGACGGCTGGAAACCATGACCGATGCCGAGCGGACCAAAAGCGCCAGAAAGGCTGCCAAAGCCCGGTGGGCGAAAGCCAAAAAACCTCAATAAAACCGCACCTTTCATTGTTCTTACGTTGACTATGCGAAAGCGCTGTCGTATACTTGAGTCATGGCAAACGTAATCAGCATGGCGAAGAAAGTTGCGGTACTTTCTGCGTTGGTCGAAGGTTGCTCGATCCGTTCGACCGTCCGCATGACGGGCGTATCTAAGGGCGCAATCATTCGCCTGGTTGAGAGTGTTGGTAAAGCGTGCGCCGATTACCACGAGCGCACGGTCCGCAACATTCCGGCGAAGCGGGTTCAGGTCGATTAGATATGGTCGTTTGTCGGCTGCAAACAGAAGAACATCACGGAGAAGGCGATTGAGAACTTCGGCATCTGCGGTGATGTCTGGACGTTCACCGCGATTGAAGCGCAGACAAAGCTGGTTATCAGTTGGATGGTGGGACAAAGAGACGCGGGGTTTGCGTCGGCGTTCCTTCAAGACGTTGAGTCGAGACTGGCCAATCGCATCCAGTTGACTACGGACGGCCACAGAATGTATTTGACCGCTGTCAAGGATGCGTTTGACGCCAATATCGACTATGCCATGCTCATCAAGATTTATGGCCGCGACCTTGAAGGAAACACCCGATACAGCCCCGCGACTTGTATCGCCGCAATCCCGCAGACCGTTACCGGCAACCCAGACGCCAAGCACATCTCGACTTCTTACGTCGAGCGCCAGAACCTTAACATGAGAATGTGCAATGCGCCGATTCACCCGGTTGACCAACGCATTTTCGAAGAAAATCGAAAACCACGCGTATATGATTGCGATCTGGCATGTTTACTACAACTTCGCGCGGGTCCACCAGACCTTGCGCGTAACCTCGGCGATGGAAGCTGGTATCAGTTATCATGCCTGGTCGATTCAGGAGATTGCGGGGCTGGCGCATATCGCTTCAGCATCACTTGCGGCCTGACTCCACTCGGTCGCAATTACTGGGCATTACGGAAATGGTATTGAACAGTCCGTCGTAGTGAACGATTTGTTCAGTGCATTCTTCTCTGTCCTCGTCGTTGTAAGTTACGGTAAGTACAACCGTCGCCCCATCCGCGAGATCAGATATTGAGTCCAAGGCGTTTTTCAGACCATACGCCGACTGCTTGAATCCATCCCGATTTGTTCCCCAGAGACCTTCACCTTTAAAGGCCATGTAAATAACGTCGGAAGTGTCCGCGCCTTGCCCCGATGGACCGAGTGTCGAAATACCGTCGAACGTAAGCCTGTATTCACCTATAATTGTTTCGTGAATCTTGATTCGCGTCGCCGCCCTACGGCCAACATTTCTTAAAATCCAAAAATGAGGATCTTCGCTTGCCGCGCCAGTAAGCATATCGTTACTTCCGCGCTTAGCGATCCCCCCAGGAAATTGCATAACCAATTGCGGACCATCAGTCCTATGTTGAGACTTTTCGGACCTGCTTATCCGGTCGTCCAGCGCCTTCATAGCATCCTTAAGCGTCGAATAATCATCCCTTAAGCCGGATACTTGAAGATCAAGATTCTGTTTGACGGTGCTAGCGGTGCGATCCAGTATTGTCGTGTCTGAAACTCTTACGTCAACATAGTGAGATTTTCCATAGCTGTAAATCAGTCTGGCATTTTCGAAACGCACCTGACGCAATATGACGGTAGAGACCAGTGGGACCTTAATCTGTCCAGACTTCTCGAAGGTGCCGAGCGGCGCAGTGTCGATTAACTCTTGATCGAGAAACACGCTTTCTACATCCTGATCAAACGAGGTGTGATCTAGATGTATCAGTACCTTTTTAATCGTGCAGTTATTCCCACCAATGTTTAGGCAATTGCAATTATATGTGAATCTGGATTCCTCGCCTTCGCTATATACGCTTTGTGAGTTAATAGTTATCCAGACCGTACCGAACATTTTTGGTGGTGACTTCAGAAACTTCTCAATCCCGGCCGTTCGCCCGTCAATCGCTTCCAGCGCCGTCGTGGCTACCTGTAGGTCCCGCTTCTGGACATCAGCGACAGTCGCGAAATCCGTCTTCAATTTCGACTCGACAGCTTCGATCCGATCACAATGGCCGATTTGGGGGGCGAATATGGCATGGTGAAGTTCGTGTAGTTTCTGATGCGGTGTTTTGGGGAGGCGAAGAAGCTTTCCAAGGTCCGATTTGGCTATCTCAGGCCAGACGGCGACCAAAAGAATGCCTAAAATCGCAAGAGCGAGAATAGGCCATGGATGAGAATGTATAAACATCTTCACGTTCTCCCATTTCTCGACCACAAAGGCAGCGAGATGCACTTCGGCAAGGATGCTCCAGACCCACAGAAATAAAATCCACAACGGTAGTACCCAAGGCCTAAATAAGCGCTGGATGTGTTTGGTGGCGGCAACCAGAAAATCGGCAATAGCGGACATTCCGTCCATTTTCGCACACATGCGAAACCGCCTCCGCTTGTCAAGTGCGAAAGCGCATGGGCAATTTGAAATGGACCCACTACCGGAGAAAGGGACACCCTCCGCCTTCCAAGTTCAAGAAGAGCGAAATGATCATCGTCCAAGGGCCAAAGGGGACATACACGGAATAAGACCGCAAGATGCATGCGGAAATACATGAAGGGCCGGAGCCCGGATAATGCCACGCTTCAGCAGCGACCAGAAGTTCTCAGGGCCATTGGCGTGGACTGCCGTCGCAAGGTATGTAGCGAAACCGCTTGGGCTTCAAGTAATTTGTAGGCCAAATCAGGGCTTTCACATCTCGCGCTTATAGCCAAGGCGATGCTACGGCATAATTAAGCATCGAGCACTCCAGTACTCCCCGATGCGCCAGATGGAGCGTTTCTGAGCCACTATTAGAAATTGCGTATTAGCCCAAACGCAGCTGACAGCCTCCTGCTTGATCGCGTGCGGAAAACATATAGCAGGATTTGCCTGGCTGGCAGATCATGGTAGGGTGACAACTTGCGCTGGCGATTCCGATTGCCACGCTCCAGGTTCAGGCTATGTCAAACCCAGCCGCGCAGCAGGAGGCGGTGCCTCTGCTTGCCCTGGCCGCTGAGTTGCTCAGGGCCGGACGACCAGCCGACGCGATCGCGCCTTTGCGCGATGCAGCGCTGCTGCAGCCGTCCAATCCCATCATCCAGCACGATCTCGGCCTCGCCTGCCTCGAGGCCGGCCACATACCGGATGCCATCGAGGCGTTAGAGCGGGCTGTCGCGAGCAACTCGGGCTACGCCGATGCGTATTTCCGCCTGGGAATCGCCCTGGAAAAGCTGGGCAATATCGGCGGAGCAATCGTTGCGTACGACCGCGCCACTGAGCTGCTGCCATCCCTGACCGAGGCCTGGTTCCGCGCCGGCGCCCTGGTCTACACGCTGGGCCATCGCGACGAGGGGCTCGGCTGTTTCCGCCGCGCGGCGGCGACCGGAGGTAAGACCAGGTTCGGCCGCCTCGGCAAGGCGTGGGCGCTACTGGTCGAGGATCGCGATCAGGAAGCCGAACAGGTGGTGCGCCACACGCTGGCGCTCGATCCGGGGGACGCCATGGCGCACGATCTGCTGGGCAATCTGCTTTCGGAGTTCGGCCGTTTTGACGAGGCCCGCGAATGCTTCCAGCGCGCGATCACGATCGCGCCTCTGCTGGCGGGAAGCTACTATGATCTGGTCCGGTGCCGCCCGGTCACGAGCGATGACGACGGGCTGCTTCAACGGATGGAAGCTGCCATGGGCACGCCGGGACTGGAAGCGGGGCAACGCCTGCGGCTTCACCTCGCGATCGGCAAAGCGGCGGACGATCTTGGCGACTACGCCCTTGCCATGCAGCATTTCGACGCCGCAGATGACGTGCGCCGGGACTCTACGCCGTTCGACTCGGCCGCATTCTCCATCGAGATCGATCGCCTGGTTGCCCGCTTCACACCCGAATTGATCGCGCGGGCGCCTGAACTCGGGAGCCGCGATGCGAAGCCGGTGCTGATCATCGGCATGCCGCGGTCCGGCACAACTCTCGTCGAGCAGATTGTCTCCATGCATCCCGCGGCCGCTGCCGGCGGGGAGTTGCATTTCTGGAACGAGCGCGGGGCGGCCTGGAGCCGCTCCGGCGCGGCCGGGAGCGAGATGCCGTTCCTTGCCAGGGCGGCGACAGACTATCTCAGTGTGTTGCGCGCGATCGCGCCGAAGGCCGCGCGGGTGACCGACAAGATGCCGTTCAACTTCCTCTGGGCCGGCCTGATCCACCTGGTGTTTCCGCGCGCGATCATCATCCATTGCCGCCGCGCTGCAGTCGACACGGCGCTGTCGATCCATCAAACTCATTTCCATCCGGGCGTGGCGTTTCCGACCGGAGGCGCCGAACTGGTCGCGTATTTCCGCGGCTACCAGCGGCTCATCGACCATTGGCGGAGCGTGCTGCCGGCGGATCGCTTCATCGAGGTCGACTACGAGGATTTGACCAGCAAGCCCGAGCCAGTCATCCGGCGGATCATCGCGGCTTGCGGTATGGCGTGGCACGACGCGTGCCTGCGCCCCGAATGCAATCCGCGGGCCGTGAAAACCCCCAGCAAATGGCAGACCCGGCAGCCGATTTATCGCACATCGGTCGCGCGCTGGCGACGCTACGAACCATGGCTTGGGCCGTTGCGCGAGCTCGTTGATCGGCCGGAACGCGACGATGCGCAGGACACGAAGACAACGTCCACAAAACAGGCCCCACTTTAACGTGGAGCTGTGCGTGTCACAAGTAAACGCGTCACTTACTGAGCTCCATCGCACGTATCCAGCAACATGACAACGCGTGTAATCGCTGTGTCATGCTGCTGTATCCTTGCACCCATAGAATGGGGGGCGCTGGATTGCAAAATGTCCAAGCGACGAGGAGAACTGTAAATGTCCAGAAAGTTCTATCGAGATAGCGCTCGAAAGAAGTCGAAGTCTAAGTCCAAACTTAACCGTCTGCGTCCACTCGCAGGCCTGCTGGCGGCGGGGCTGGGCTCTGTAGCGCTTGCTGTTGCTCAGTCGGTGCCGTACCCAACCTACGTCACTGGCCCGCAGCCGAACGGATCGTGGGTCGTCAGCAGTGGCCAGGTTATCAATCCGGCCGGCACCCAGGTCAACCTGGGCATCCGGGTCCGGGCGAAGGCCATCGCGTTGAACCCCACGCCCGGCACTCACACCGCGGCCGTCCTGACGATGGGTACGTCAGCAAGCGACGGCAACGGAGCCGTCGAGGTATTCGACACTCAATCCGGCATTGTCCTGCAGAACTATATCCCGTTCGCAAAGGATACGAGCGGCAGCTATACCGGCATAGCCTATTCGGCGGACGGCACGCACCTGATATTCAGCCAGGACAGCAGTAAGGTCACCATCGCCAACGTCAATGCAAAAGGCTTACTGTCAGACAACGTCCAGGTCAGCGTGCCGCCGAACAATTCCTTCATTCAGTGTTTTCCTAACAGCCCTCCGGCTGCTTACGCCAATCCCTGCGGCTCCTTCTATAGTTCGAGGACGTCTTATCCCGGCGGCGTCGCGGTGTCACCGGATGGCAAGAGCGCCTATGCCCTGCTGAACCAGAACGATACGCTCGCCAGGATCGACCTTACTATGTCGCCCCCGACGCAGGGCCAGCAGATCCGCGTCGGCAACGCGCCGCACAGTGTCGTAATCAACAACAGCGGCACCACCGCCTACGTCAGCAACGAGGGTGGCCGGGCCGCTACTCAAGGAGACTTCCAGATCAACTCCGCCGGCACTGAAATCGTCGCCGACCCGGTGGTTGGCGCCGCGATCACCGGCACCGTTTCTGTGGTTGATCTGGCCTCGATGACGGTCACCCATACCATCCCGACCGGGCTGCACCCGACCGGGATGGCGATATACGGACCGTATCTGCTTGTCGCCAATACCTATAGCGACACCATCTCGATTATCAACATGGTTACCAACAAGGTGGCGGGGACGATCGACCTTGGACTGCCGATCGGAGTGCCGGGCACAGGCGAGGCGGCCTACGGCGCCGCGCCGAACTCGATCGCCGTCGATGCGAAGAACGGCGTTGCCTATGTCGCGCTTTACAATGCCAACGCAATCGCGGTGGTCGACCTCACCACTACAAATACTCCCGTCACCGGCTTGATCCCGGTAGCCTACGCGCCCAGTTCGGTTGTACTCGACGCCGCTCAGAACGCGCTTATCGTTGCCAACGACAAGGGCATCGGGGCGCGCAATTCGTTCGAGACCGACTTCGGCGTCACCAGTTACAACACCCACCAGGATAATGGCACCGTCAGCATCGTCCCCGTGCCGGGTAAGCTGGCCCTGCTGGCGATGACGAAGCAGGTTTTCCAGAACAACCACTGGGATCTGACGCAAAATATCCAGGCTGCCTCCGGTGGCAACCCGCATGCCCTGCCGGTCCCAATCCCGGCGAAGATCGGCGACCCGTCGCTGATCAAGCACGTGTTCATGATCATCCGTGAAAACCGCACTTATGATCAGGTCCTGGGCGACGTGGCTTCAGGCAATGGCGACGCCGCGTTGGCAGTGTTCGGCGGGAAAGACACGCCGAATGTGCACGCGCTGGTGCAGCGCTTCCCGCTCCTGGACAATTTCTACGACCCGAGCCGCCAGTCGGCTGACGGTCACCAGTGGATCACCGAGGGCCTCGCGCCCTACTCTGACGACATCCAGTCGCCTGACTGGGTCCGCAGCTACCCGGGCGGGAACGGCGGGGATGCGCTTGCCTATCAAAACAAGGGCTTCCTGTTTTCGGAAGCGGCGGCCGCCGGTCTGCCGGTGAAGATCTACGGCGAATACGTCGAGAACGATACGTTCCTGCAGCCGAACGGGTCGACCAGCGAGCCGAGCTGGAGCCAGTTTTACGCCGACGCACAATGCTTCGAGGGAGGGCCCGGTTGCGCCGCACCTGGAACCCCAGGCGAGAAGACGCTCTACTTCCAGAACACGGTCCAGGCACAGTCCTCGCTCCCGGCGGTGGCTAACCACCTCGTCACGAACTTCCCGCAGTTCGATCTGGGCATCCCCGACCAGTTCCGCGTCGATCTCTGGTTGCAGGATTTCAATAAGGATGTCGCGGCCGGCACAGTGCCCGCGTTGACCATCATGTGGGTGATGGACGACCACACCGGCGGGCCGCCGACCGCGGACGCCGAACAGGCCGATAACGACCTGGCCGTTGGGCGCATTATCGACTACATCAGCCACAGCAACGTGTGGGCTTCTTCGGCAATCTTCATCGAGGAAGACGACGCGCAGAACGGCGTCGACCACGTCGACGGTCATCGCAGCCCGGGCTATATCGTCAGCCCCTACGCCGTGCAGTACGGCGCCGCCCAACACACCTACTACACGCAGGTCAACATGACCCGAACGATCGAGCAGATTCTGGGTCTGTCGCCCATGAACCAGTTCGACCTCGTGGCATCGCCGATGAGGACGGCTTTCGTTGACGGCCTGCCGCCCGCTGTCAACTTCCAGCCCTGGACGCACGTGCCGAACCAGGTCCCGCTGACTGAGGGTGTTACAACGACCGCAGCTAACATACCCACCAACGCCAGGGCGAAGGCCCTGAGGGCGGCCTGGCTCAAGAAGAAGACGCAGATCTTCGCCGGCAAACTGACCAAGCCCGATGCCGAAGACCCGGACACCGTCAACCATTTGAACTGGTACATGTCGACCGGGTTTGTGCGGCCCTATCCCGGCGAGACCAAGGTTCGCCCCCCGAGCGAGTTCAAAAAGGCAGCACCTCCGCCGGACAAGGACGACCTTTAAGACACGTCCCGACTGCAATGGCCCTCTCCCCGGTAACCGGGGAGAGGGCTTTTTTTGTTCACGCCTCAAACGCAGCGTCCCCACCAGGCTGCCCGCCTGACATAACCGCGCCTGGTTACACAGCATTACGTTCGCGCCGATCAATGTGCCGGGTAAGTCAATCCCCCTAACTACCTCACTCGGCCCTTAACTGCACACGGCCGACACGTTGACCACCGCTGATCGCGACGGACTGCAGCCGTTGGAGACGGCCAGTGCGCTGAGTTAAATCCCCGGCTTGCGGCAAATGTAAACCGATTTCCCCCCGCCTTCGTACTGCTTCAGCCCGGCACGATGCTCATATGGCCCGCCACCACTCGCCAGTCCCCGGATACTTTGTGCCAAACTCGCGTGTACCGCAGCACCGCGCTGATCGGCGATCCGTCGAGCACGGCTGCCGAATCCATCTTCACGCTGACGATTGACGTCACGCCGAGATGCATCACGCTGCGCTCGACCGGTTCCATGCGAGTGATCCGCAATCGTCCCGAGGCGTGCAGAGACAAATCGTCGCTTTTTGTGACCACCGTTCCGTCAAGGCTCGTGAACATCAGGCTGTCGTCGAGCAGCCGATCGAGCGTCGAAACGTCTGAAGCCAGTTGCGCCCGCCGGAGTTCCGCTTCGCGGTCGAGTATTTCGTCGTCAGTGTTCATGTGTTTGCTTCAGTATGACGTCAACACCTGAACGCTCAGCAGCGTCACAGCTCGCAGGAGGCTGTCGACATGGGATGGTACGCCTTGTTTCTCGCCGCCATCGCCGCGTTGCCCGCGGGCGCGCAAGCGCGATTCGAAGTGGCGTCCATCCGGCCTGCGCCCCCAGACACCGCGGTACAGGACAGGGGGTTCGATTTCCAGGGCGACCGCTTCGAAGCGAAGGCGCTGACGGTCGGCGAAATTCTCGACATGCTCGGTGGATGGCAGCTTTACCGCGTGACCGGCGGGCCTCCATGGATGAGAACCGATCGCTACAACATCGAGGCCAAAGCGGACCGCGTGCTTGATCGCGCCATGCGTGAATCAGCCGTCATGGGGCTTCTCGCCCTACGCTTTCATCTGGAATCCCACCGTGAGACGCGGGACGTGCCGGGGATTGTGCTGCGGGCCCCAAAGACTCCGCCTGGCGTGAAGCATGCCGTCGAAGGCGAACATTTTTCGATTCTGCGAAACGGCCGGAACGATATGGTCTTCACCGCCGTACCGATATCTTCCCTAACAAGTTATCTGTCTTCGTTGTGGAGCGCGCCGGTCGCGGACCAGACCGAAATGCAGGGCTCCTGGGATTTCGTCGCACCTACCTCCCAGGTCGATCCGCAGGCGGTCGCGCAATGGGGCGATCGCGTGCGCGAAGCTCTCACGGCACTCGGATTCCACGTGGAGGACCGGAAAATTCCGCTCGAAGTCACCGTAGTCGACCGTTGTGAGCGGCCGACCGCAAACTAGAGGAACCGGTCGGAGTGAAGTGCGCGTGAGAGAGCGGCCGCCCGGCCAGCCACTTTTCACTTCCGCGTGTTTGTCGGTTTCGTAGTTGTCGAGGACGAGCTGAAGATCGAGGCTGGCGCTGATCGTCTGATCCGATCCAGAAATCGAACGAACTCCTGATGGCGATGCCGCGGCTGACACTCGTCGATGTAGTCTGGTTATTCAGGACACATCAGAGTAACTCGCGACAGACGCACCCAGTCAGCTTTTTCGAGCCGCGCGCGCAGACGAACCGGGGGCTGGCACGGACGAGGTGTCCGCCCCACTGGAGGGCACGGAAACCGAAGACGGAGGTCAGGAGGGATGAGCGATAACACCCGAGAAGCGATTGATGTCCGTTTTGTGCGGGCACGAAGGAGTATGATCCATGTGTCCGATCCGGATGCGCTCGCTGCGTTCAGCACCGGAAGCGGCGTTTTTGACGTTGATCCACACTGCCGTAAGTTGGATGCTTTCGTAGACAGGCACAAGCTGGATGCCATCATCGAGTCGGAGGATCTTTTGCCGTGCGCCAACCCTCACGCCGCAAAGCGACCGGTCTACTACGGTCGAGCGCGCTGGATAAAGCGTTCGTTAATCGGCCCGGGCGACGCGGCCTGATGTAGCCGCCAGTATTTACTTCATCAATTCCGCGAGTTTATCCTTCACAGCGGCGCCCCAGATGTCATAGCCTGACGCCTGTGGGTGCAGGTTGTCCGCCCGGAATGTTCCCGGGAGGAAGTACCCTCTGTCATCCAGAAATTTGGCCCCGATGTCCATATAGAAAACGTGCTGCTGATCGTCCAGCCGGGAGATGATCCTGTTTACTTCGGCGATTTTGTCACGCACCGGATCGCCGGGAATGCTGCGAGGGAATATGGCCAGCAGGAGAATCCTCGCATTGGGAAAATCCTTCCGCATCTCCAGCACGACGGCGCCGACGCCTTCGGCGATCTCGGGCGCGGTGAATTGGCCGGTGTTGTTGGTCCCGATCATCAGCATCACGGCCTTCGGCTGAAATCCCTGGCCTTCCCCATTCTTCAGACCCCAAAGAACCCCTTGCGTGGTATCCCCGGCGACGGCGAAGTTCGCAGTCTTCATGCTGCCGAAATATTTATCGAACATCGCCTTGTTCGCATCTCCCTGTACCCACCAGTCGGTGATGGAGTCGCCATGGAGCAACAGGTCGATGTCGCCTTTAGCCGCGATCTCCGCGAAGCCCAGATGGCGGGGTCCCTGGCGCTGCTGGGTCTGAGTGTAGCTCGCCGCATTATTCGCATGCGGAGGTTGAAGCATCATTAACGGCTGAAACTTTTGCAGCAGCGGTTTGAACGTCGACTTGTCGGAGGCGATCCACGCCTGCAGCGCCCCATTCACCTGGGTCAGCTCGTCCGGCGTGGGACGGGGAATCTGAACCTCTGGCGGAACCGGAGCCGGGGGACCAATCACAACGGGCGCGAACGCCGCTCGCCCCGGGCCTTGCGGCGGACCGGGCGCGTTGGCGGCGGTTGGGGGCGCCTGGGCCAGAGCGTAGCTTGCTATTGCCAGCAAGGCAATAGAGACGTGTTGAATGCGCTTCATCTGATCTCCTGATTGGTGGGTTGAAACAATTCTACGGCGCGCCTTTCGCGTGCGCAAGCTGGGATGGGTTTGCGACATTCGTGCCGTAACCTTTGTCGCCCCGCGCAGTAAACCGAATATGCTCAGGATGCGGCGTACCGGGCGCTTATCACTGACCATGGGAGCGCTTCCGGTGCTGGCGGGACTGATCGTTGTCGCCGTCGGCGCGCGCGCGCAAACTGCTGGGGTGCGCGGGCGGACATTCGAAACAGCGTCCATTCAGGCGCGCGGCAATGCTTCACCCCTCCCCGTTTGCGGGGGACAAAGCGGGTTGCGGATCGATTCCGGGCGGTTGACTGCCACCAACACCACGCTGTACGCAATAATCACGTGGGCGTACGGCATTCGCCACACCTGTTTCGAGGTGGGCGATCAGGGATTCTTGTCCGGCGGTCCGAAGTGGGTTCTCGCCGACGGGTTTGACCTCCCCGCACGTATTCCCCTGGGGGTCCCGAACCGCACCGCGCAGCAACTGCAGATCCGGGAAATGCAGCGCGATGGGAGACCCGAAACGCATCGAGATCTCGCTCGTGCCGGCGCAGAGCAACCAGATTCTCGTGTATCTCCCGGGGAGTAAGGCGTCGATGGACGACTTCACGCACGCGATTGAGCCGATGGCCCACATGCCGGTTCTAAACCACACTGGCCTTACAGGCGAATAGAGCTTCGACGTGAAGTTCTCGGTGATCGTGCCTTTCAGCGGAATGTTTGGCAACCTCGTCGGAGAGCGCAGCCCCTCGATTTATTCCATGCTTGCGAATCAGCTCGGCTTGAAGTTCACGTGCCGCAAAGCGGCGGTTGAGGAACGGGTAATCGACCGGGCCGGGAAGCCGGCAGGGAACCGGGCTCCGTGGGGATGACCCCGGCCTGGTAGTTCGAGCCGATCGCGGCGTCGCTCCAGTTACTTCTTCGCAGAGGGCGGCGGAGCGGAAACCACATCGACTTTCAACCCCTCGCGGGCGATGTCGCCAGGGTTCGTGACGACCGTGTCGCCTTCATTCAACCCCCCAAGGACCTCAACACGGTCCCCGTAATCGCGTCCGGCCTGAATCTTCACAAGATGCAGCGTATTATCAGGTCGAACCACCGCAACCTGTGCGCCGTTGTCCCGCACAATCAGCGCGTCACTGGGCACGACGAGAGGCGGATCGAAGCGGGGCGCTTTGAATGCGACCTGCGTGTACATGCCGGGCAGCAGCAGCCTGGAACTGTTCGGCACGTGGATCTCAGCGAGCAGCGTGCGGCTGGAAGGATCGAGCGCCTCCGACGTGCGCGCTACAGTTCCCGGAAACATTCGGCCCGGAAGGTTCGAAACCGTCAGCGTCGCCGGCTGGCCGACGCGAATGGAGTTGGCATAAGCCTGCGGCACGTTGATAAAGGTCCGGAGTTCATCCATCTGCGCGATGCGGAAGAGCATTGTATTCCCGCTGTTGACGAGCGCGCCGACATCCACATTCCGCAAAGTGATGACGCCTTCGAAAGGCGCCACAACCATCCGATAATCCTGCAACTTCGTCAACCGCGCCAGGCTCGATTGCGCAGCCGCCACGCTGGCATGCTGTACGTCGACCGCCTTCTGCAGCGCATTCAGGGCGGCCAGTTTCGATTGCCAGGTCGCCTGAACCTGGTCATCATCCTGCCGGGCAACCGCGCCTTTGGTAACCAGTTGGCCGGAACGTTGGGCCATAAGTTTGGCCAGTTCCATATCCGTCTTGCCCTGCTGAGCATTCGCTGTGGCCTGATCGAGCGCGGCTTCAGCCTGCCTCTCGGCGGCCTTGGCTTGCGTCACCTGGTCAATCAGCTCGGGCGCATCGATTTCCGCCAGCAACTGCCCCGCTTTCACGCGATCGCCGATGTCGACCAGACGCCGCTGGATGTACCCGTCCGTGCGCGCGAGAACCGGCGCTTCCGTGATC
>Ga0206845_1093_pt1 | contig 28997 bp, 30 predicted proteins | sample Alteio_BWOrgCont_19_FD_152887 | JGI IMG/M metagenome (GOLD analysis project Ga0206845, IMG submission 152887) | Enriched cells from forest soil in Barre Woods Harvard Forest LTER site, Petersham, Massachusetts, United States -... | ecosystem: Environmental > Terrestrial > Soil > Temperate forest >...
GTTAACGGTATTTTTTGGGTTATGGTTATTGGCAGCTCACTGGCCTATTTATAAAACAGCCGGTTGGATGCATGCAAAGTTATTTTTGGTGGTCATTTTATTAGGCTATCATCATGTCTGCGGCCGTTATGTGCGGCAATTTGCGGAAAATAATAATCAACATACGGAGCGGTTTTATCGTATTTTTAATGAAGTACCGGCGGTGCTGTTAATTTTGATTATTATTTTAGCTGTGGTGCGGCCGTTTTAATAGTGACATCAAGTGGTGTTTTTTCGAGAGGTTGAGCTGCTTTGATCAAGTGGCTCAGTGTATTTATCTAATATTTTCATAGTCGCAGTTTTATCCGTGCGTTTTGCTCGATCTGCCGTCCAAGATAATAAAGTATTACGGCGATGGGCATTGATCTTATTCGCGTTTGCTTCTTTATTTTTCCATTGCTTCAACTCTTTGAGCCCATAGTCTTTTCTTTCAAGATTTTCGCGCACTTCATTAATCACCTCAATTTTATTATGAATGACCTCAGTACTTTCTGCACTGGCAAAGGGTGAGCAGAATAAAAATACATAGAGTGCGATTTTTTTAAAAAATAGCTCGAGACTTAAGTCACTTTTTAACTTTTGCTCTTGTGATTTTTTATAGTCTGCAAGTTTTTCTGGAACCCCACCAAGCGACTTAAGGCCTATTACTTCTACGGTAATATGCCTTTTAAATTGCTGGGTTACAAAAAACTCTAAATCAAGAGCGCTAATAGGACGTCGTGCTTTGTGCTCTAAACGCTTGAAGGTCTGAGTAGCCCGCTGAATGATATCTTCAAAAGCGATTTTACTTCTAGCAATGGTCGATTGTTGATGAGCTAGATATAAAGCTGGATTCTTTTCCCTAAATACAGCATCGGGGATACCCTGGGGGTACGCACTCTTAAGCACTGCCCTGGCCTGTTTGTACGCTTCGTCTTCTGAATCAGGCCAATAAGCGTCAAAACTTTTTGTCACATCCAAGTTATCAAACTGTGCATACAGAATGCCCCGTAATTCTGCCTCAAGCGGTAAAGCCTGCCCAGTGGTTTTAAGTTCTTGAATTAAATACACAATCGCGAGTTCATCGTATTCAATTGCATGTTGCGTGAAAGGTGGAAGTGGTTTAGCGTTCGCGACGTCATGGCGGCTAACATGCTTTAATCGTTCGCTATGCTGCAACAGTAACGCGATGTCCGAAATAATCAATTGTCGTCGTGTAGGCGCACGGAATCGAGGAGAAACCAATAATTCGTTATTTGAGCCTGGCATAATTTACTCTAAAAATAAGCAATACTTCTTAATTAATACTCTTTTCCGCTTTTCCTGTCAAGCTGCGAGTTTGCCCCCTTTGTAAAGGGGGGGAAATCCAACTTCACCCTATATACCCCTACCCTCGCCAGGCCCCAGCTCATGGGTAAAAAATCACTGTAAACCTGCTCAAACTGCGCTTCTGGCAATGGTTTACTGACTAGAATAATCTGGGTGCCGGCTTTAAGTCCTTGCAGCTTAACTAATACCGCTTGCCAGAAATCGCCCAGAAAGGCGCTGGCATTGATAAAAATAATATCTGCATCTTGATAGGTAAAGCTTAATAGATCCGCTTGATAAAGGGTGATGGTCTGCGAGTGCGTAACAGACAATTGACTACAAATTTTCTGGGCACACTCATGGAGTAAGCTTAACTGCTCTATCCCATAGACTTTTTTAAACTCATACAATAACGCAGCACACACCACAGCCTTACCGGACCCAGATCCCAAATCATAAAATACACTCTCTGAATTAATCTGACAGCGCTCAAGCAATAGGGCGAAACTGCTAAAATCAATTTCACCGTAAATATATTCATAACCGAATTGCTGTTGCGCGCTACGCGCTTGCTGGGCCAAATGAAAACTGGGAATAGTGCTATACCATTGCTGACAAAGCGCGATAACGTGTTCAGTATGGGGGAGCATAAAAGGTTCGGGCTTTAAGCGCAAAAAACGAAGCAAGCGCTTAAGCAAGCGCTTGCATCTCGAAATCTTCTTTACTGGTGCCACAATCTGGGCAACGCCAAGTTAAAGGGACATCGTCCCAAAGTGTGCCAGGCGCGATGCCATCTTCTGGCCAGCCTTGTTCTTCATCGTAAATATAACCGCACAATAAGCACATATACTTTTTATATTGCATCATCCACCTTTATGCTACAATCAGGCAACTCAATCCTCCATGTTACCATTGCTATGGCAAGAAAAAAAGCAGCGCCTGTGGTGTTAATCTTTGCAGGTCTTGATCCGTGTGGCGGAGCAGGACTGTGCGCAGATATCCAAGCGATTACCCGGCTGGGTGCGCATCCCGCGCCACTCATTACGGCGATCACTGCGCAAAATACGCAACAATTCTTACATTGTGCGCCCGTTGCTAGCCTATTTTTAAGTAAACAACTTGAGAGTGTGATCATTGATATGCCGATACAGGCCATTAAAATCGGCTTAATCGGCAGCATAGAAAATGGTCGGGTGATCCGCGATTTTATTAAATCACGACCTGATATTCCGGTGATACTGGATCCGATTATTAACTCCAGTACCGGACAAAATATCAGCAATGAATCCCTCGTCCATTTTATTCAACAAGAACTCTTACCCCGAGCCACCGTCTTCACGCCTAATAGCCTGGAAGCCCAGCAATTGAGCGCGCGCGGTTCTATCAGTACTGCGCTATGTGCAGAAGAACTTTTAAATCTAGGGGTTAAACATTTATTGATAACCGGCGGTCATGATGACACGGTGCAGATTATTAATCATTATTTCAGCGCCTTGGGTGAAGAAGCCCGTTTTCGCTGGCCACGCTTACCCGGAGAATTTCGCGGCTCAGGCTGCACTCTTGCAGCCAGTATCGCTGCTCTGATTGCCCAAGGCTATAGCGTGCTACAAGCCTTAAGTGATGCGCAGCGTTACACCTGGCACACGCTAAAACATGCCCGTGCCATTGGGCAAGGTCAGCTTATTCCTGATCGCTTTCATGACAGTACGATGCCGCAAATCCATGACCTCCAATAAACACATTCCCTTGCAGGGCCTTTATCTTATTACGCCGGATCAAAATGACACGATCTTATTACAAGACCACGTGCATCTTGCTTTAAGAGGTGGCGCGCAGCTGATCCAATATCGAAATAAAAGCGCCGATCCCACATTAAAACGCCAACAAGCCCAAATGTTACGTACGGTATGCAACACTCATCATGCCTTACTGATTATTAATGATGATCCCACGCTTGCAGCAGAATGCGAGGCAGACGGTGTGCACTTAGGACAAAGCGATGCCAGCGTGCAAGCCGCCCGGCATTTATTAGGCAATACCGCCATTATTGGGGTGACTTGTCATAATCGCTTAGATCTGGCTCGCATTGCCGCATCCTATGGCGCAGATTACCTGTCTTTTGGTCGATTTTTTCCCTCTGATACTAAGCCCTTAGCCAGCCCTGCAGACTTGTCTATTTTAAAGCTGGCTAAACAGACCTTTACCTTACCGATTGCCGCGATAGGTGGGATCACACTAGAAAATACCCCGCTATTACTTGCAGCCGGTGCCGATTTGATTGCAGTCTGTGCAGGCGTCTTTGCACAGGCAGATATCACCGCGCAGGCACAACAAATTAGCCAGCTGTGCAACCAGAATTCACGCTGAATTTGCCAAAAACTCAACATCCGGTATGATGGTGGAATTTTTATAGACTGAAGGAAGACCTATGCGTCCGACAACTCGCTCAAAAACACTCTTTGAAGAAGCCAAGCACTATATTCCTGGAGGCGTGAATTCTCCGGTGCGGGCATTTAATGCCGTAGGCGGCACGCCCCTCTTCTTTAAACGCGGACTAGGCCCTTATCTATTTGATGAAGATGATAACCAATACATCGATTATGTCGGCTCTTGGGGACCGCTTATTTTAGGTCACTGCGACCCTGATGTGGTCAAAGCCGTACAATTTGCGGCCACACAAGGCTTAAGTTTTGGTGCCCCAACGCAGCTAGAAACCCAATTGTGTCAATTACTTTGCCAATTGGTTCCCTCATTAGAGCAAGTGCGCTTAGTCAGCTCCGGTACGGAAGCCTCGATGTCTGCCCTACGCTTAGCGCGCGGCGCAACAGGGCGCGATAAAATTATTAAATTTGTCGGCTGCTACCATGGCCATGCCAATTCCCTGCTCGTAAAAGCCGGCTCAGGAACGCTCACCTTCGGTACCCCGAGCTCACCTGGCGTACCTAAAGCCACAGTCGAAGACACACTGACGGCGTATTACAACGACTTAGACAGTGTAAAAGCCTTATTCCAACAATTTGGTGAACAAATTGCCGCCATTATTGTTGAACCTGTCGCAGGCAATATGAATTGTGTTCTGCCTGTGCCTGGATTCTTAGAAGGCTTACGCGCCCTATGTGATCAATACGGCAGTATTCTTATTTTTGACGAAGTCATGACCGGGTTTCGCGTCCATTTGGGTGGGGCGCAAACCCTATACAATGTGATGCCGGATATGACGGTATTAGGTAAGATCATCGGTGGCGGCATGCCTGTAGGTGCATTCGGTGGCAAACGCAGTATTATGGAACAACTCTCTCCCTTAGGCCCGGTATATCAAGCAGGCACGCTATCGGGGAATCCGATTACGGTAACCGCAGGACTTACAACCTTACATAAAATCATGGCTCCGGATTTTTATCCCCAATTGGCGGCCAAAACTTTACAATTGTGTGTAGGCTTTGCAAGCTGCGCTAAAGCAGCTAATATTGCGGTGAGCACTGTTGCCGTGGGCAGCATGTTCGGTTGGTTTTTTACTGAACAACAGCACGTGACCCGTTACGAACAAGTACTCAAGTGTAATAATGAACAATTTAAATTGTTTTTCCACGCCATGCTGAATGAAGGAGTATACTTAGCCCCCTCAAGCTTTGAGGCAGGATTTGTTTCAAGCACACACAGCGAGGCGGATATCGCAAAAACACTCGAAGCGTGCGAGCGTGCGTTTAAAAGAGTTGCAAGCCAATAGAAAATACGTATGATCAGGACAAGGAGAAAATTATGCCAGGGACTACAAAAAATATAGACTTCAAGCCTTATAAAGTGAAAAAAGGCGAAACTTATATGAGCGCGGGCCAGTTAGCGCATTTCCGTGCCATCTTAGAGCAAATGCGCAAAGAGTTGATGGAAGAAGTGGACGTTACGGTGCAACATTTGCAAGAAGATCCTGGTCATTTACCTGATCCCAATGATCAAGCCTCCCGTGAAGAAGAATTTAATCTTGAATTGAAAACGCGCAACCGCGAAGGCAAACTAATCCATAATATTGAGTCAGCGTTAGAACGTATTAATTTAAAAGAATACGGCTTTTGCGACATGTGCAATGAAGAAATTGGCATTAAACGCCTAGAAGCTAGACCCACAGCAAAATTATGCATAGACTGCAAAACCATTGCGGAAGTCAAAGAGAAGCAATTTGCTGAAAATTAACCAACACATGTTTTGCTTGCCTTGTATCAAGACAAGCAAAACGTGTCACTGAGCTAAAATATTTTGTGATTCAAAAATTATTTAATTTTTTATTTAAAAAGACCACAGCGCCCAGGGTCGTGAACGTGACTACTTTAACGCGCAGTGAACACCATGTGTCACGTAAACACATTAATCCACACGCCTTAAAAGTCTTGTATCGCTTGCATGATGCCGGTTTCTCCGCTTATTTAGTGGGCGGTAGCGTCCGTGATTTATTACTGAATAAAACCCCTAAAGACTTTGATGTCGCCACCGATGCCAAACCTGAGCAAATTAAAAAATTATTTCGCAATTGCTTATTGATAGGGCGACGCTTTCGCATTGCGCATGTACGCTTTGGTCACGATATTATTGAAGTCACCACATTTCGGGCCCATTCCACCAATGATTTGGCTGAGCGCGCGCATTCAAAACTAGGCATGCTGCTGCGCGATAATGTCTATGGCACGATAGAAGAAGACGCGTTTCGCCGCGATTTCACAGTCAATGCCTTGTATTACAATATCGCTGATTTTTCCATCATCGATTTTACCGACGGCATTGCTGATCTGCGCAATCAGACCTTACGGATGATAGGTACTGCCAAAACCCGCTATCAAGAAGATCCGGTGCGCTTATTACGCGCAATCCGTTTTGCGGCCAAACTCGATTTTTTCTTACATCCTGAGACCGAAAATCCAATATACACTAGCGCCAAGTTACTGACCCAAGTGCCCCCTGCAAGATTATTTGATGAATTTTTAAAATTATTTTTTTATGGCCATGCGGCGAAAACCTATGTGTTGTTGGAAAAATATGATTTATTAAAATATTTACTGCCGATAGAAAAAGACACATTGTCTGAACCCATGCAAGCCCTAGTGATGCAAGCGTTAGCGAAAACCGATGAGCGGGTGAGCGAGGATTTAAGCGTTAATCCGGCTTTTTTACTCGCTATTTTCTTGTGGCACCATTATGTGGCGCAGCAACAATTGTTAAGAGAAAAACGCTTATCGCCGCAATTGGCGAGCCACCAAGCGCTGTTATTTGTTTTAAATACGCAGCAACTTCCTATGGGTATTCCTAAGCGCCTCACAGAAATTATTCGCGATGTATGGAGTTTGCAATGGCGATTTACGACCATGAATAAACAAAATGCCATCCATGTCTCGTTACATAAACGTCATCGTGCCGCCTATGATTTCTTAATGTTGCGCGCAGCCATAGACACCACTTTAACTGAAACCGCCGATTGGTGGACCACGTTTTTTGCCAGTGAAGAAGACGCCCAGCAACAATTACTAGAACAATTACCCAGCGTTAAAAAACGACCGCGTTATAAAAACAAGAGGAAACCGCGTGAAAGTAGTGACCGCTTACCTCGCACTGGGCAGTAATTTAAATCACCCCTTGCAACAACTGCATATCGCTCGCGAGATGCTTGCAGCGCTTAGCGCTATAACACTTATTGCGCGCTCCCCTTGTTATCAAAATCCACCGATGGGGCCGCAAGATCAAGATGATTTTGTTAATCAAGTCTTGATGATACATACCGAACTGGAAGTAAAAGAATTATTGCATCAGTTACAAGCCATAGAACTTGCCATGGGAAGAGAGCGCATTATTCATTGGGGACCGCGGATCATAGATATTGATTTAATGTTGTACGATAAGCTTACCTTTCAAGACGATGAACTCACCCTACCTCATCCTGGAATTTATGATCGCTTGTTTTGGCTGCAACCCTTGGCAGATATTGCGCCCAATTTATGTTTACCTAATGGGCAGCGCGTTGCAGATTTACTCGAACGCTCCAGGTCGATGCATCCTACACTCACAGCCATCGCTTAAGGAAAACCGCTATGGATTTAACGCTCCAGCTGCAGCAATTAAGACGTGAGTATCAAATTACTGAGCTAGACCCATCATTGCTCGATAAAGATCCCATTAAACAATGCGAAATCTGGATCACCCAGGCCATAAAAACCCAAGTGCCCGACCCCACAGCCATGGTTTTAGCCACTGTAGATGCGCAGCAGCAGCCGAGTACCCGGGTGGTATTATTAAAAGGGATTGAAAATCAAGCGTTTATATTCTATAGCCATTATGATAGCCGTAAAGCAAGTGATATGGCGCAAAATCCGAAAGTGGGCTTGGAGTTTTTTTGGCCCCTGCTTGAGCGACAAATCATTATCCAAGGACAGGCGAATAAGCTTAATCCTGCCGATTCTGATGCATACTTTAGTACCCGCCCGCGGGAGAGCCAAATTAGCGCCTGGGCGTCATTGCAAAGCCAGATGATCCCCTCTCGTGACGCGTTAGTAGCAAGGCAACAGGATTATAGTGAACAATTTGCAGGAATAAGCGTGCCTAGACCGCCCAATTGGGGCGGTTATGCCGTGAAACCCCATTATATTGAGTTCTGGCAAGGCCGCGAAATGCGCCTGCATGATCGGATAGCCTATGAGCTTCATGATAATATATGGAAAATCAATAGGTTGGCTCCATAGCTTCCCATTTTACCCTCCAAACCTATGTAGGATCGACAAGGACGGATTTTGCCCCCTTTGTAAAGGGGGCCGACGTTTCGGCGGGGGGATTTTTGGATGCTTGGTGTACATCAAACATCTCAAAATCCCCCCGTCCGAAGCGGCCGACCCCCTTTACAAAGGGGGCAAATCCTATCGATCTCTTTGCTTCTACGGCCACCCCTTTGCTTCGGGGGCAAATCCTATCGATCTCTTTGCTTCTACGGCCACCCCTTTGCTTCGGGGGCAAATCCTATCGATCTCTTTGCTTCTGCGGCCACCCCTTTGCTTCGGAGGCAAATCCTATCGATCTCTTTGCTTCTACGGCCACCCCCCTTTCTTCGGTACCAAAAAAAATTCGTCTTGGGCACCCATGCTTAAGGTTCTCATCATCTTCATTCGATATACTGCCAAATATAGGGTTAAAAAAACTTTAATTTTTGAATGAATAAAAGAAGGGAGTTTATGATGCGTGGTTTAATTTGGCTTAGAACAGACTTACGACTCCATGATAACAGTGCATTATTTCATGGGTCTAGCGAGTGCCGGGACGGTTTAATCGCCGTGCATTTTATCCCCAAAACACTGCACCTCCAGACTCATTATAATCAACGTCAATATCAACTCCTCGACACGCAACTTAAATCCCTCCAGCTCGCCCTAAGTGATCTCAATATTCCTTTGCTGGTCAACATTGTCGAATCTATGGACGATATTCCCGCACAAATTCTAACGCTGATGCAAACGCATCAGATTGATACCTTATATTTTAATGAACGCTACGATTTAACACAGCGCACGCAAGATAGAGCGACTGTCCAGTTACTGGAAAGTAAGGACTTACGCAGCAAACAATATACTGATCATGTGATTGCACCCCCTAATGAGCTCCTCACGCCTAAAGACAAACCCTTTACCTCGCAAAGCGCTTTTAAAAAAGCCTGGCAAGGTTTTCTGCGGCATGCCACCTTACATACACTCGGTAAAATTGAAAAACAACCGATGATGATTACCCAATCTTCTGCTTTACCGCCGCTGCCTTGGCCGCTTGAAACAATTAATGCGCCTTGGACACTCACCGAACAACATGGATTAACCCTATTGCGACAAGAATCGCACCATCACTGGGAAAAAATGGATCCGCAAACGTATACGCGGCACACGCATCAATTGCATGCTTTATTTGCACATTTAACGACCGGTTTAATTTCCCCACGCCAATTTATCCGCATGTTAATGCACGGCGAACACCTGCAAAATAAAGTGGAAGTCGATAAATGGTTTGAAATCCTGATTGCGCGCGAATTTGATATGCATATTATGTATCACTTCCCACATATTTGTGGTGGGCATGATTTTTTACCCCATACCCAAACCCTGCCCTGGAAGCGTGAAGATACCTTAGTCCATGCATGGCAGACCGGACACACCGGTTTTCCATTAATCGATGCCAGCATGCGCTGCTTGAATCAAACAGGCTACTTGTCTGAAGATTTATTGCAAGCGAGTGCGCTATTTTTCACAAAAATATTATTTTTAGATTACCGCTTAGGTGAAGCATATTTTGCGAAACAACGTTTAGATCATGATTTTGGTAGCAATAATGCCCTCTGGCAATATTGCGCATCGACCGGCGCAGAAAGTGTGATTTATTCACGCATCCCGCAACCGGCACGGCAAAGTGAAGTATTTGACAATCAAGGTGAATTTATCCGCACTTATTGCCCGGAACTTGCTGAGGTTCATGCAACCCAGATCCATGATCCGCACATGCACATTCCCTCTCTTGCAAAAGAAAACGGTTATCCGCAACCGATTGTTGATTATGCCAGCATGCGCAAGAAAACCTTGTATCATTTTAAGGCGTTAAATAAAAGCTATAAAACCATCACTCATGTAGGGGTATAGTATAAAAAAGATGTAATTAGGACTTACGCACTCATCATGCTACCTTCCAGCCCGCACCAAACCACCCAAACCTGATTCTTCCAGCGCATTTTCTAAATGCGCGCGGATCATTTTGGGATGATGCATTTGCATGACTTCTTCGAGTAATTCGGTGGCGCGACTCAAGGTAAAGTTGCGGATCACCCATTTCACACGCGGCAAACTGGCTGCGCTCATGCTAAGAGAATCAAAATGCATGGCCATTAATAAAATCACACAGGTCGGATCCCCTGCCATTTCGCCGCATAAACTGACCAGCTTGCCTTCTGCATGGGCGACTTGGACCACATGCAATAAGGCTTGCAACACTGCCGGATGTAAACCTTCATACAACCCCGCGACCCGGGAATTATTTCTATCAACCGCTAATAAATATTGAATTAAATCATTACTGCCTATCGATAAAAAATCCACTTGCTGCGCAATTCTCTGCGCTTGATACACGGCGGAAGGCACTTCGATCATCGCGCCTATGCGCGGCATATGGACCAAAAATCCTTCGTCACATAATTCTTGATGCGCCCGCGCAATGAGCGCTTTAGCATCGATCACTTCATGCAAATTAGTGATCATAGGCAGCATGATCTGCAAATTATTTAAGCCTTGACTGGCATGAATCATCGCGCGCACTTGCACTAAAAATATTTCAGGATGATCTAAGGTAATGCGTATGCCGCGCCAACCTAAAAAAGGATTCGGCTCATCAATAGGGAAGTAAGGCAATTCTTTATCGCCACCGACATCAAGGGTGCGCATCGTCACGGGTCGCGGCGCAAATGACTCGAGCAATTGACGGTAAATCACCCGCTGCTCTTCTTCACCGGGGAAACGATCTCTAGCCATAAATGGCACTTCGGTGCGATAAAGCCCCACGCCTTCAGCGCCCGCATTCAGCGAGGTTTGAATATCAGCAACGAGTCCAGTATTCACATACAAGGGGATCCGCAGGCCATCCGCCGTTTCTGCAGGCACTTCTTTTAATTTTTCTAAACCGCGGGAGAGTTCTTTTTCCTCAGCTTCTAAACGTTTAAATTCTTTTAATAATGAAAGCGTAGGATCCACATACAGCACGCCATGATAACCGTCCACAATCACGGTTTTATTTTCTATATCGTGTAGCAATAAACCTTCAGCCCCAACAATAGTGGGTAAGCCCATGGCGCGCGCGATAATCACCACATGAGAATTGATCGATCCTTTCGCCGTCACAAGACCAGCAAGTAAACCTTGCGGCACTTCAGCCAAACGTGCGGGGGTCAGTTCATCTCCCATTAAGATGGTTTTAGGCGGGTAAACAATTTTTTCTCGCGCATCGGCTTGTAAATAAGACAGTACGCGCCGGCCGATATCGCGCAAATCCGCACCGCGCTCACGCAAATATTCATCATCCATTTCTTCATAAAAACGGCTGTGTTGTTGGATCACTTGTTTTAAGGACCCTTGTGCCCATTGTCCGGTTTTAATTAAGGTGATCACTTCTGCGCCTAAACTCTCATTATCTAAAATGCGTAAATACGCATCGAATAAGGCTTGCTCTTCTACCGGTAAATGATGGGCTAAATGCTCCCCTAAACTTTTAATTTCTTCGCGTGCGGACACTAAGGCTTTATTGAATAAAGCGATCTCCTCATCAATATCATGAATTTTGCGATCCGGCACCGCATCAAGTTCTGCAAGCGGGTAAGCCATGACCGCAGTCCCAATAGCGACCCCTGCGACCCCGGCAATGCCGTTGACGCGGTGCTCGAAAGTATGGGCATCAAGACGCGGCAATACGCCAGCGGATTGGGCTTGAGCGATTAAGCGCGATAATTGGGCGCAAATGGTGACTAAAAATGCTTCTTCAGCAGAATCAAAAGCACGCGCTTTGGTTTGCTGCGCCACCAATACCCCAAGCACTCGTCTTTGATGAATAATCGGCACGCCTAAAAACGCGCGGTATTTTTCTTCCCCAGTTTGGGGGAAATAGCAATAATTAGGATGAAGACTCGCATCAGTAATATTCAGCGGCTCTTCTTTTTGCCCCACAAGTCCAACTAAACCTTGATCTAGGCCTAAATTTAATTTGCCATCAACGCCTTCACTAAATCCTTTGGAAGCGATAAGGATATAACGCTGACTGATGGGATCTAAGACAAATACCGAACAGGCTTCGACATGGATCACTTCACACACCCGTGTGACGACTATCTGCAGGGCTTCTTGCACATGATGCGCAGCGTTGACCTCTTGAATAATGCGCTGCAAAACTTTCAGCATAAAGTCTCTCTTTTTAAGGATAAATTCTAGATTATAAGTATTGAGACAAAGCCGCTAAGGCCTGCTTATACACCTCACGTTTAAAAATCACCACATGCTTGAGGGGATAATCGTAATCCACCCAATGCCAGGCATCAAATTCAGGTTTTTTAGCACAAGTCAGTTTAATGTGTGACTCTGGGCCAATTAACCGCAATAAAAACCAAATTTGTTTCTGACCAATATATCGCTCACCCTTGGAGTTAAGTTTAGTCATGCCAAACTCATAAGTTAACCATTCATGAGTTTGCCCCAGAATGATGACATCCTCAGGTAATAAGCCAATTTCCTCATGTAACTCACGGTACATGGCATCCATTGGTGCTTCATTTAACTTTATGCCCCCTTGCGGGAATTGCCAACCTTCTGCTTCAGAGTAACCCGGACGATGTCCCCAATACACCTGGCCCTCGGTATTAGACAGTATTATGCCTACGTTGGCGCGATATCCTTGCTCATCTATCATACTTTAATATCCATATAATCCCAAAGCATAGCGCATCACGGCCTGTTTTAATAACGGCACGTGTTCGCACACGTGCATGCCTAGCGCACGCAGCTGCGGCATCGGCATTTTGTCCTGTGATAATAATTGCATAGCTTGCAGCATAAGTACATTCCCACCGCGTCTTTCTCGCTCAAAAGGCCGCAAAAGTGCAAGATTGCCGATATCTCGGCCTTTAGTCTGTGCGCTCGCAACCGTGCGCGCCAAACTCATGACGTCCATTAATCCCAAATTGGCCCCTTGTCCCGCAAGCGGATGCAAGGTATGGAGCGCATCCCCCACCCATGCACAGCGCGGCGCAATATAACGTTTTGCGTGCCGCATGATGAGAGGGAACTGAGCGCGCGCAGAAATGAGTTCCATTTTGCCCAAGCGGTAGTTGAGCGCACGGGTTAATTCATGCGCAAAAGCGGCGTCATTAAGGCCCGCTAAATAAGCGCTATGGGCAGGCGAGCTGGACCACACTATCGAGCATTCATTAGGCGCTTCTAAAGGTAAGTACGCGAGCGGACCTGTGTCTAAAAATCGTTGATAAGCCGTATGCGCATGCGAGTGCTCCGTGCGCACATGCGCAACAGTCGCCGTTTGCTGATAGGATTTTTCATCTACCTGCATTCTGCACTGCGCGCGCAACCAGGAATGCGCGCCGTCCGCCCCAACAATTAAAGGTGCACTTATTTGCGACAAACCCTGGCATTGTAATAAAGCGGCGTCTTGCGTGATCTGCACCGTCTCTATGACATTCCAATGAAAGGTGGCATTAGACGCTTGCATTAAGCGCGCTATCATTTGCTGCACCAGCAAATCATTTTCAATAATGGTGCCTAGATAAGCTAAGCCCATGCGGCTAGACGCAAAATGAAGTTCTCCGATACTGTGGGCTTGCGATACCGTAATGGTTTTAAAGCGGCCGCGGCGCAGCGGAGTGAAATCGATACCCAATGTATTTAAGTAGCGCTCACTGCCGACATTGATACTGCTGACGCGTAAACCGAGTTGTGACGTAGGTGTTGGGAGGCCTTGTTTATCGACTAACGCAATACGCAGGCCTAGTTGGGTTAAAGCCAGGGCTAGGGCGCTGCCCGCGATGCCTGCGCCTATGATAATGACATCATGTGTGTGTGCCATCACACCCCCAATAAATAATCGTAGAGGCGTCGTTTTGCAAACGGCAATACATCTAAACCGAGTAAGCCTAAACTGCGCAAGCGTTTTAATTCGGGTCGTGCCGTAAGTTTGACTAAGCCATCGGTTAAGCGCAACATGTTTTTTTGATCGTTTAAACGCAAAGCTTGATAGTGCGCTAAACATTCAGTCACTGCATTTTGATCATTGAGATCAACGCCTATTAATAATTCTACGAATACTGAAATATCGCGCAACGACAGATTCAGCCCCTGGGCTGCAATCGGATTTAAAGTGTGGGCCGCATTACCCATCAATAATACTCGGCCATCATAGGCTTTTTCGACAAATACCGCTTGCAGCGGATAGGCATGACGCGGACCTAACTCTGACAATAAGCCCAATTTAAATCCTAATAACGCTTGTGCTTGCGCTAAAAAATCAGCATCGTTTAAGCCTTGCCAATGGGGATAATCATGCGCCTTAACCGTCAAGACTAATGTGGCCCGCTTTTCATTCAGCGGCAACAAGGCTAGCGTCGCTTGCGGCGTAAAACGTTGGTACGCATGATGCGGGCGCAGCGCAGTGAGGCTCACATTGGCAGTTATGGCCATTTGCTGGTAATCGTGAGTCACCGTTGCAAACGTGCATTGCGTGCGTGTCCAGGAGTGGGCGCCTTCAGCAACGATAAGTAGCGGCGCAGATAAACATTGCCCATACTCTAATTTAACCGTAACGGTATTATTTTCTTGTGTCAGTTGTTCAACCTTTGCAGGGGATAGCCATGAAATGTTTTGTTCAGTTTGGGCCTGTTTTAATAAATGCTCGCCTAATTGGGGAGCTTGGATCACGGCCCCTATGCGCTCTAATCCCAAATCCTGTGCCTGAACGTGTAATTTTCCAAAACTGCCTTGCTCGGAGACTTCTACATTAACGATAGGAGTATGCGTGGGTAATGCGCCTACTAAATCGGTGAGCATTTGACAGGATAGACTTGATAAAGCCAGTGCGCGTCCATCGGTGCTGTAAGAAGGCTCAGATAAGGGACGCGATTCTATCACGCGTATGCGTCGATTAAGGCGTGCGAGTGCGCACGCGAGCGTTAATCCCACAAAACCTGCCCCGACTATGATGATGTCATCAAGCGTGTTCATCGCATTAATTGCTCAATGTCTTCAAGACTAATCGGTGCGGCACTACTTAATACTTCATGGCCTTTGGGAGTCACTAAAATATCATCTTCAATTCTAACACCGATATGCCACCATTTTTTATCAATCTCTACACTCTCGCTGATATAAATCCCCGGCTCTAAGGTTAAGACCATACCTGCTTTAAACGTCACCGGTTCGTTGTTGATTTTATAGGCGCCGACATCATGCACGTCTAAACCCAGCCAATGCCCTACCCCGTGCATAAAGAATTTTTTATAGGCGGTATGGGCAATTAAGTCTGACACTTTGCCTTGCAGTAATTTCAATTCCACTAACCCTTGGGTGAGCACTTCAATTGCCGCGTTTTGTACTTTTATCATGGTGCTGCCCGGATGAATTTGCTTGAGCCCAGCGCGATAAGCGTCTAACACCAGCTGATAAATTTCAGCTTGCTCGGGCGTAAATCGACCATTCACAGGAAAGGTGCGGCTGACATCGGCGCAATAATTTTGATATTCACAACCCGCATCAACTAACACTAAATCCCCGTCACGCAACACGTCCGTATTCGCCGTATAATGCAAGACACACGCATTTTTGCCGCCAGCGACTATCGGCAAGTAAGCGACATCGCGTGCGTCATTCACGTTGTAATGGTAAAGGTATTCTGCCGCTAATTGATATTCAAATTGGCCTGCATGGACTTTTTCCATGGCTATATTATGGGCTTGTGCTGAAAGTGTTGCCGCATGCCGCATTAACTCAATTTCAGCGGGGCTTTTAATCAAGCGCATGGGCGCGGTCAGTTTAGAGAGCGGCATTAAATCTGGCGTGGCCCCACGCGTTGCCGTTTGCATTTGATTAATCCACTTGAGCACTTCCAGATCTTGGTCGCGCACTTGGTTGATCGGATAATAAATTATTTTTTTCTGGGCTAATAATTTGGGCATGCGCGTTGCGATTTCATCGATAGCAAACGCGGCATCCACACCATATTCCTTGACCGCGGCCTCTTGACCAATGCGCGCCCCGCTCCAGATCTCTTCTTCCGCCTTGCGGGTTTGATTAAATAATACGACCGGAGTTTCTGTTTGCGGCAATAATACTAAGACCGCATGGCTTTCATTAAAACCAGTTAAATAATAAAAATCGCTGTCTTGACGGTAGGCATATTCCGTATCTCTGCTGCGATAAGCAGAGGGCGCAGCATAAAGAATAGCCGCCGTATCCGGTCCCATTTTTTCCAATAGGGACTTAACGCGGGCACGGTATTCAGTGAACGGTATGGGAGCAGGCATAAACACTCCTTAGTGGAGATCGGTAGGTAAGATAATGGGCTCATTATGTAAGCCTTCCAATAAATTTTGATGGATCAGCATCACCGCCACGCGAATAAATTCAACTAATTCCATATAAGAAGTCTCTTCTTCTTCAGATTCCTCGGGATTAAAATCCATTTCACTGATTTTAGTTAAATCGGCCAATGCTTGGGCGCCATCGCCGGTGAGTAAGGTTTGTTGGTCCTGCTGATTTTGGATCCCATCAATAAAACCAATACACCATTCGCTCAAGGCATAGGCACGCTCAGCCAGCGGCTCTTCATCGGTCGGCAGCAGCAACTGAAAGCTAAAATCTGACTGGGCCATGATCAACACCGTTTGCTCGGCGAGTTGCAATAATAAAATTTGCACCGCGGTATCAAGCGATTTCCAGGTATGCGCCTCATCTGCTGCCAAGGTGAGCCAATCTTGCGGGTCGCAGTATTGGCCGCCGACAATTAAACCGCACCATATTCCATGGAGTAAGGAAGGGTTAATCATTAAATGATTGCTGATCAAGGCCTCATTAATCGTTGCATAAGGGGGTAGTGATGGTGTATTCATTGCTCTACTCGGTTGACTTTAGGATGCGTGCATTATAATGTTGATCATATCATGATTTATTGCAAGGATTGCCATGTCGATTACTGACCAATTGCGCGAATTAGAAGCATGCTTAAAAGCCATACACCAAAAATGCCAGCGCCTAGAGCAAGAAAACCGCACTCTGCATGCCGCAAAACACACCTTGCACACTCAATATGACGTCATCGTGAAAAAAAATGAAGCGGCAAAAGCCAAAGTCACACAACTTATTAGCCAATTAACTCAAACGGAAGTAGAACATGAGTAAACGCATTGAAATTACGATTTTAGGTAAAGTCTTACAAGTAGAAGCCCCAGATGAAGCGGGAGTGCAACAACTACACACCTGTGCCCGCGCGCTGGATGCAAAATTACAACACTTGCGGATCTTGAACCAAACCATGCCCACCGAGCGCGTGGTGATTATGGCCGCATTGAATCTTATGCATGAACTGCTGGCTCTACAAACAGAAAAAGAGCTGATTGATCAGGAATTGAAGGCAAGTTTAAAGCGCATGCAGGAGTGGGTGGAGGCTTAGCCTAATATAAAAATCCCCAGATCCATAATGGTATTTTGTTATGAAACCCCTGTAAGGTATCATCCACTACTAAATAGGCATCAGGTAGGTCTTTAATTTGGTCAAAATCTTTACCTTTACCGCCTATCTCAAAGGTGTATTTTTTATCAATCAAAAAATCACCTAGGGTAGGTAAAGTAATAATATGTTTTGCTTTAAGCATAGAAATAAAAAAAACTTCCCGCAGCGTACCTTTATCTACTGCAGCATCTGCACTCAAGGAAAATAATTGACAAGTATTATCCGGGTAAATTTTATCTGCTTTTTTCAGGCCATCCATTTTTTTGTCACTTTTGTGTAACGAAGTGATAATGCCTGCTTCTTCAATAATTTGGATATACTGCTTAAGTGTGCGTTCATCTGCAATTTCTAAAATGGTTTTTAATGCTTTGAGATCAACGGTAAAGGGCACATGGGTACTTAAAAATGCAAGCAATCTTTTCATTTTATCCACGCTTGCGCCCGATAAGGTGGGATAAATAGCCGGCAAATCACTTTCTAATACGGTATGTAAATTTTGCTCAACAGTTAAATAAAATACATTTTTATCGGTAAATTCTATGGAGTAAGGATAGTAGCCATATTTTAAGTACTCCATAAATAAAGTGAGTGGATTTAATGAAGCTTCATTGATAGTGGTAATAATGTCTTTAGCATACATTTCATGATGCGTTAAAATATTCTCCAGCGTAAAACTCTCGAACTTAAATTGATAACAGAGTTCTAAATATTCACGAAATGACATGCCTTGCATGGTGTATACTATGGCGCGACGTGATAAATCATGCGTGCCACGATGTATCCCTAAAGCAGAACTGCCTGAGGCATAAATTTTAAGCTGCGGAAAAGTATCATAAATACTTTTTAATTCTTGCGACCAATTCATATATTTATGTATTTCATCAAAACAAATGCAGCGCCCACCATACTGCACAAACATTTGCGCAATTTCATATAACGAGTAATTTTTCACCAAGAAATGATCGACCGGCACATACAGTATTTGCCGATTAGGCAAGTTTAAAGTGCGCAACAATTGCACCAATACCGTCGATTTCCCTACTCCGCATTGGCCGCTGATAATGGTCAACCGATGTTCAAATGTATGCTGGTGGATAAAATAACGGACATAGGGCCGATATTGCATCTCGATAAATTGGTCACTTAACGGAAATAAGATATCTAACATAGATTAAGGCCTTAGGATTGCAATCCTATTTTAAATATACTTAACAATCAATTGGTTATATCACAAGTCCTAGGAGGATACCATTACTCTAAAGCAATAACTCTAAAAAAGGTAATTTTGCGGCTTTTTTATCAAAAGTAACGGTGGATAGGCAATCATAATGATGATTGAGCTGCATGATGTAATGGTCTACAAAATCCGCAGATCCTTGCGCATAACCTTGGAGGCTGCGCCACAACACATCGGGTTCATGAAGATGGAATTGCCGCACCTTTAAAATGCATTCGAGTACAGTGACTATTTCTTCATGGGTATATTCATATGCACTTTCTAATACCCATACTAGCTCACACAGTACAATACCATTGATAAATGCGGGGGAATTGATAGTACATTCTTTTTCTAAAAAATGGCTTGCAATGCGACTTTGCGCCTCGTCATCTTGCACGATATAACGTACTAACACATTGGTATCTATGCCTTTCATTATCCCTTTTGCGCTCCTCGTTTTGCAATGGCCTCATGCATTGCCTCTATCGATACTTTTTTGTGCGGCTTTTTGAACAGACCTTTTAATGCCTGTACGTCATTAGTTTGTGGCATAAAACAAACCTTTCCATTAGGTTCTATCAAAAACTCGACTTTATCGCCTGCATTTAAACTTAAGTGACGCCTAATGTCGGCAGGAATAGTAATTTGCCCTTTACTGGTGATACTGGCAATCGCCATATTAAACTCCTTACTTTTATAGTGTTTCCTTATTTTATAGTAAGGAGATGGTTTTGTCAAAGTGTGGAATACACGGTGTTACTATTTTAAAAATGGCGTTGCCAATCTCCATGCTGTTTTCGCTCCTCGTAGAATTGAATTTGGTGCAGATGGCATTTTAGCTTTATCGTTAATGACAGTGGGCTGATTGTCAGTCTCTTTTTGTTGGTCAATATGATTAAATTTCATTTCTGCATTATTTGTATTAAATCTTGCTAACGGAACAGCCTTGCTCATCTTATCAAGGTGATGTGACGCAGGGGTGTCGCCATATCTACGTAGGTTGGTAATTGGCATTAGCGTGCTTGATGAATTGGCGTGTGTCATATCCTGACTTTATGCATGAACTCTTGACGCTGCAAACGGAAAAAGAGCTGATTGATCAGGAATTAAAAGCCAGTTTGAAGCGTATGCAAGAATGGGTGGAGGCTTGAGCTCATTTAAAGATCCCTAGGTTCAAGATAGGTTATCTAATTTACCTTTAAACCTGGGTTGCTTCCTGCCGCGCATTGCTCGCAGTCGCAATGACGGAAAGGGAGCAATGCTTCACTACAGTTGCGATGATAGATGACAGATTGGCTTTGTTACGCTTGCAAAAATATAAACCCTTATCAACGAATTACTTGACCTTTACAGTTGAGAACGGAGCGAAGCATCTTTCCTCCGTCGTTGCGAGCGTAGCGAAATATCTCCCCTGCTGTCTTGCGAGCGTAGCGCGGCATCTTCCACTCCGTCTTTGCGAGCGTAGCGCGGCAATCCAGGTTTAAAAGTAGTGTGAAAATTAAATCGTAGAATGTACAACCTCTTAGATCTCACGTTATAATAAATCCTGATATAAATCTCGCCAATCTGGATTCATGAGTTCAATCATAGCTAATTTCTTTTTTCTTGATCCTGCTTTTATTTGTTTCTCTCGTGCAATTGCATCAATAATATTTTCACATGATTCAAAATAAACTAATAATTTACACCCATATTTTGCTGTAAAACCACTCATGGCATTAGACTTATGCTCATATACCCGTTTAAGTAAATTACTGGTTACACCCGTATAAAGAGTGCCATTTTGTTTATTGGCCATAATATAAATGGCCGAAAGATGCTCATTCATTTTTTAAACCTGTCTTTATTTATTTCTTATGCAATTGCGCCAAAATGTTTTTACTCGCAATTGTAAAGGTCCCGTAATTCGTTGACAAGTGTGCATTTTTGCAAGAATAGCGAAGTATTATCTTCCTTTCCGACATTGTTCGCTGCATTTGGGATGACAGATGACAGCTTAGTTTTGCTACCTTTGCAAAAAATACAAACCTGTCGACGAATGACTTGACCTTTATAGTAATCCAAGAAAAGGGGCGAATTGCCCCCGTAACTATTTTAAAAATGAAGTTACCATCTTCCAATGCGTATCATTTCTTGTCCCAAACTTCCCAAGCGTTTCATTTCTTGTCCCATTTTATTTGGCTTGGGTAATGGTTGGAACTCTTTATCCCCTTTTTTAATTTCTTTGGGTTGTGCGACATCTTCTATTTCATTCATATTGTTAACATACTCAGCGTCTGCTTTTGCCGTACCCACATTAAACCTTGCTTTCGGAGCAGCCTTATTCGCTTTATCAAGGTGATGTGAAGAAGCGGTATCGCCATATCTGCGTAGGTTGGTAAGAGGCACTCGGGTGCTTGATGAATTAGCTATAGGCTTACTTTCGGGAGCTGACGAAGATGAACTGGATGAGGCTGTATTATCACTACTTTCCATCTTAGGCTGCTCGATAGTTTGGTTGTTATCTTTAGCAACGGAATCAAAATCTTTTGCTAACGCATCCATAGTCAGATTTAAGTCAAGAGGTCTGTTGTTTTCAGCGTAAAAGAAATTTGCTGTATTTATATCATTATTTTCACTATTCTTAACAACATCATAGCGATCATGCACAAGAGCAGAAGCAGACTTCGCTTCTTCTATCGTATTCTTAGGTGCAAATTTCACCTCCTTTTTAGTGTCATCTTTTAAGTGGAAGGTCAATATTAAATGGCCGTTTTCATCTATTCCATGAGAGCAAGGAATAACCGCTCCCTTGTCGTTTTGATTCGCATAAAAAAAGCGGGTCGGATTTTTATCTAAACTTCTGCGATAACGTTCTTCCGCTGCTGTTTGGATAAAACGGCGAGTCACGAGTTCTGCAAAACCTGCAAACGCATATTTACAATCGCGATTATATTGCTCAGATAAGCCTGCAACATTGGGGTGAATTTTATATTGTTCCTCGAAATAATCGATGATGGTATCTAAATTTTTATTTTCTTGAAAATATTCAAGATGCAGATCATAATTCGCATGGCTGGTATTAAATATCTTCGCTAATAAACCAGCTAAATGGGCTTTATATTCGTCTCTACTATTATTTTTAATTGTCGCATCAATTATATAGGTTTGAGGTACAGCTATAGCTACCGCTTCCATATTTTCAACCGGTTTAGATTCGTCATGTTTATAAAGCTCTTTCCCACGAGAAATATAAGAAGCATATTCTGCGCAATCTTCAGCCCATGCCACGCGACGCAATTGCTTTTCTACTTTTTGGGCTTCTAGAGTGATAGGATTACCGCCCGAAGGGATGAGATTATCTGTTAACACTTGTCCATTATTAAATATTTGTTGTAGATGCTTTAAAGTATCATGAAAATCCATAGGCATTCTAGGCATCAGTTCATAAGTACGTGTTTCAAGTTCTGTAAGTGCGATTTGATAGTTAAGATCACCTTTATTAACGGCCTTTATTCCATCTAAAGTTAGAGTACCATCCGGCAAAGTAGCGATCCCTTTTTCAGCCAATTTATGAACAAGAAATTTCCGAATAAATCTTCTGTAATCCTTCACTGGAGATTTAAGCTTATGTTTAGCCGTAATATATTGTTCTGTCATCGAATTATTATAAACATCACGCGTAGAATTGACGGGCTCAAATGTCATCGCTAAAGCCAATATTTCTCCCGATTTTTCAGCACCAAATAGCAAGAGGCCAAAAGGCAAGCCGCCTGCTAATGTACTGGCCGTAAAAGAAATAAATGTAAGCACTGGTGCTTGTTTTAAAAATCCCATAGCAGTATTTACGATCCCAATAAAGAAGTTGGCAATTAAGGTCCCTATTAATTTTCCGAATAATGCCAATTTAAGCCACCCTACAGTAGCATTTTTTCCATAAAAATTAAGTGCCTGAAGTTTATCGATTTCGCTCTTGGCCATGCCATACCAATTCCAGGTATCACGCCAAGGTTGCACGAAATAACGTTGCGCAAATATCTTAAATTTGGTTCCCACAGTATGGGAGACGTTATCCACTTGTTTGGCAGCCAAATCGTGATTTTCTTGATTTAAGTAGGTATAGATTAAACCCGTCACGATAGACAAAATAGGAATACAAAATAATAAGGGTTTTAATATATCTGTTATTATCCAATTTGCAAATGCGATAGGCAGCATTAGCCCCTGGATTATTGTATACGGAATAAGAACGGCCAAATATCCGAAGAAAATTCCGACATATTTTAGAACATCTATCCATTCAAGTTTCTCTTTACTATCTAATTCCGCTTGGAGTTCACATAACCAGTTATAAAAGGGATCTAAGCCGTCACAGGCCACACCCACCGCATCAGCAAACGGCTTCCACATCAAGATACGTGCCGCTTTGCGCATATTATAATTTTTTGCAAATGGCCAAGCCGCCCAGAAGCAAAGACCAAAAAAGCCTTTACCTACTGCAAAAGGCGCTAATAAAATAGCCTTTTTAACCGGCTTAAAAAGATAATCAAACCAGGAGTCATTTACATTCACTATCGTAGATTCATTTAAATTGCCAATTCCCATACGCAATTCATTTACGCTGGCTTCCAGTGTTTCTAGCAGTACAGGCGCATTGGCTATAGTCCATAAGAGTTTGTAGGCAATATAGGGGGCAACATAGAAAACAATACCCATACTGTAACGAATAAAAATATTGTGCTTTTCACTATCGAAGAATTCGTTTTGGAAGGGATAGACTATATATTTATGTCCCAAGGCAATAAGGTATTTCCCTATGCCGTTCAATCTTCCCTCCGCAAAAATGTTTATGCCATTCTGCTTATAGTTTAATATCTTTTCACTTTCAGCCAGTAAATCAGGATCAGCACCGTTCGCTTCAAATGTGGTCTTAATAAAGTGCTTTATGGCATTTTTAAGATGGTCTTTTTCCTCGCCTATCCTATTAACCCGTGCACCGACTTGAGTGTCATAGCTTTGTGCTAATATCAGATGTTCTTTATCCGGGTCGTGCGTATCAATTGTGCTGACTGGGGCAGATGAAGACGATGATGAAGAAATTAGGGAAATTTCTTTCTCTTCAATTTTGACAGATTCTTTAGATTCGACAGCTTTTTGGGTAACCTTTATGGGCTCACCGGCCATAGGGTTAATCAATTGATATTTATTTTCATAAAAAAGAATTTCATCTCTTTTGCGCTTGATGTCTGCCATCAATTCTTGAGCATGAATTTTTTGTTTTTCATCTTGGGTCGGGGTTTTATTGGGGGTAATATCGGTTTTATTTTTAGCCCCAACCGGATCAAGTTTAAGCTGTTCTAAATTAATTCTGCGTTGTCTTTTGGCTTGAAAAAATAATTCCTGTAAATGCTTAGGCAAAGGCTCATTATCAGCCTGCTTAAAGAAATTTTCTAACGGAGTGCCTTCAAGATAACGGCTGCCCACGGCTATCCAGTTAGCATATTTCCCATTCTGACCCGCAGGTTCTATATACGGTAAGAGTCTTGCTATTAATTGAATTAAGATTGAATAATGGCTAGTAGATTCCACAACGGTATAGTTGTAAAATACATCTTCATAGGGTTTTAGTTCTTTTTTCTTTGTTTGAACAGCTAATCCTAATTTTACTTCCTTTTCTTTTCGCTTTGGATCTTTTTCTTTATTTTCGTCTAGCTTTTTTGACATTTCATCAAAAAGATAATTTACATAAGTTTCGCTGTCTTTTTTAGTGAAAAAACCTACTAAGTGAGTATTTTCTAAATATTCATTGGCTAACTTTATTTTAGCTTGTTGTTTATCTTCTACAGTTTTCCCATCCCAATTCATTCCTTGAACCTTGAGCGTCACCAGCTCTGCAACAAGTTCAAGTAGTTTTTTATAACGTATTCGCGCTGCAGGTACGCCGTAATTATTGATAACGTCTGCACCGGTGTCTTTAAAAACGTATTTAGCGCTCTTATCTTTTGCAGAAGACCCATTTGAAGCCTCTGACGTACCACTTTCGTCTACTGCTGGAGTAAAACCGTTATCATTTAATTCTAAAACCCTTATCTTCCCTTCGACAGGCTGCGCGCGGTCAAACACTTTATAATCAAAATTAACCGAGCGAAAAGCGGGACGGTGCAAGGTGGTAATAATATCGCGGGACATCAAGTGCTGTTGTTTATCAACTTTTTCTGATAATTCTGCAAAAGCCTTACTAGGCGTCTTAGTTTGAACTGTAGTTCTTAATTGTTCTAAAAACTCTATTTTTTCTTGATATGCTAATTGCGTGCGAATGTTTTCATTGATTTCTTTTTGGTGCTGTTCTCGTGCTTCAGGAGAGAGTTTAGTATCGTATTCTGGACTTGCAGCCAATGCGGTTTTAGAACCGATAACGGTAATAATGCGGGCTAAAGCTTCTTGGGTTTCGCGAATTTCTTTATTAATTTTGATAGAAATCCGAACTGAACCCGCTTTAATTATTTTTTCTTGCTTTTCAATTGCGATAATAAGATCTATCGCTTCTTTTTGTTCAGCTGTAATACTTTCGTCACTCAATTTAATTTCACGGTTATTGATACGCTTAATGATTCCAAGTATTTTTTCCTGGTCGTTAATAGATATCTTTTTATCTTTTATTTTTTTATTGAGGTGGTTTAGTTTGCTCTCAGCTTGTTTTAATGGATCCAAATCAGCCATCACCAATACATTTAGAATATGCTGATAAAGCTCACTCATCATCACGATTTTGTTTTCACGTTCTTGATCAGAGAGTAATTCTTTGATATCCATACCGGCTGCAGCAGTAAAACTCACACCGCATAAAAAACCTACAAAGGTAGATAAGCTGCCGATTTGGCCATAGAGCTCGCTACCGATGGCATGAGGTGCAATATCCTCAAAAATTTTGTGCATGGTGTAGATGTAATACGGATAAGCAATGACTATCCCGGTGAAATCGATTTTATTGGCAACGTTAAAGCTCTCGCCACTTTGCTTGTAATCTTGATATAACACCGTATCGCTATCGTTAGATGACTGGTGCTTTTGAAGCTCGCTTTCAATCTCGGCTTTCAAGTCCCACATATATGATGTTTGTTTGTCAATATGGGATGGAGCATTATTCTGTTGTTTTGTTTCGCCAGTCACGTTACACCTGTATCTTAACTACTAAGGTTATATACTAACAAATTGAGATTAAGGCAATATTAACTGTATATTGATTAAATTAACTATTTAAGATTGCTTATGCGCTAAATTTCAGATTAATTTGATCTTTACAGATTTGATTAAACAAATATGATATTATATGATTAGCTGTTAATATCAGGCTTGCTAAGAGCTCTAGGCAAGGGCTACTTATTTTGTATTTACAAATTACTAAAATTAATCTAATATTGTAAATACAGGAGACCCCCATGAGACATACGACCACTTTTCGTTTTGATGCTAAAACACTTACCCTCTTACAAACTTTAGCCGAGTCATTACATTGCTCAAAAACAGCGATAATCGAGCAAGCATTAGAAGAGTATGCCAAAAGAAATACTCACTACATTTCACCCTTACTTAAACACGCAGGCGTTTTATCAGATAAAGAAGCCAATACGTTATTAACTGCCATTCAAACGCATAAACATAATAAAGATGAGAATATTGAGTTATGAAATATTTATTAGATACCGATATTTTAATTTACTTTTTAAAAGGACATGCCAAAATCATTGAAAAAATGGCACATTTGTACGCTGATGATCCTTGCACGTCTATTGTGAATTACTCCGAATTACTGTTTGGTGCTTATCACTCCAATAGGGTTAAACAAAATTTGGACATTATGAGCTCCCTGATGGCAGATATTAAAATATTACCCTTTTGCCCGCAGGCGGCAGAAATTTTTGCTAAGGAAAAAGCGAAATTAAAAATAAAGGGCGAGACTATCGCGGATTTAGATTTAATGATAGCGAGTATTAGTATCCAAAATAATGTCATTTTGGTGAGCAATAATATTAAGCATTTTTCTCGGCTTTCCCATTTAAAATTGGAAAATTGGGCGGCGTAAGTCGTGTAAGCTCTGTATCATCACACTTTACATTGAAAGCAACTGAGCGTGTACTGTTTCGTGCAAGGTTAAAGTATGAATAGCTTCCTCAGCTGCAGATAAAAAATCACTTATTTTCCCACGCAATCCCTGAACACTCACTAGTTGTTCTTGACAAAAAGGACTGGGCGATTCTGCATGGCAAGACTGCAGCGTTTTTTTTGTGTCCTGTAGCATTTTTTCATAAGTACTAGAGTCGATAATAAAAGGCTTGCGTCCATCCTTGAAATCAAAGGAGACGGGATGATTAAGTAATTGATGTGTTTTAGGATCGCGCCATTCATTTATTTGGGCATCAAATTCAGCACGCGTCATGCCGATTCGCTCTGCGGTGAAAACTTCATTTAATCGTGGATGTTTTAGGAGAGCGTCTAATCGCTGCTGAGGGGTAATATGAGCACGTTCTGCACCTATCCAATCAGGCGCTCTGCATGGCGCAGGATTAAACCCCGTGAATTGATCTACAATTTTCTGGCGTTGAATCTCTAATTGTTTTTCAATTTTACATCGCATCTCTTGGGCAAATTTTTGCAGTACTCCAAATACTTCTGGATCTACAGCATGGTTATCTTTAAGGTAGTTGATATAGAGCTCTAGGTGTTTAACATCTTTTAAATAATAAATAGTCCCTTCGATTTGACGCTCATTATTGCTGTATGGAAAACGCCGCGGCAAATCATGTTCGTTTGAATTACCTTGATTGAAATAAAAATGCGCAGCAACAATAATTGAGCTGCTCTTTTGTGAGCTACGCAAGGAAAAATTGCCTGTTTTACTATTACAAATAATCAGAATAGTTTCGTTCACCAATTCCCCTAAGTTTTCAAGAAATATGTCACAATACTAACATAATCACAGGCAAGAGTAAAGTAGTTAACTGATTATCTAATTATTAAGAGATGTGCTAAACGCATTTTGGTGAGCAATAATATTAAGCATTTTTCTCGGCTTTCCCTTTTAAAATTGGAAAATTGGGCGGCGTAGGTGGGCTTAATATAGAGTTAGTTCAAGGTCACTATTAAGTTAGGTTATACTCATAAAAAATCCAAGAGGTTTATATCCATGAAAAAAATGAAACTAGCCCAATATGTCCTGCTTAGCCTCGCCGCTGGAGTGAGCTTTTTCCTTTTTGAATCCACGCCTGTGAACGCCCAGGTCAATGACTTGCACGTCACGGTGACTTCTATAGAAGGGACCCCTAAGGGTTCTGTGGGCTTGGTAGTCCTCAACCCTAGCAATACCACAGTTAGGACTTATTCTGGCCTAGTTAAGGGCTGGACCACAACGATTGAAGCGGCACTTCGTGACGATTACAGTTATTTGACCTTTAAAGTCAGGCATGATGGCAAAGACAGTACTACGTGTACCGTCGCGCATAACAGCCAAGGTCAAATCGATGAAGAAACTAATGAGATCTTAATCAGCATACGTCTGTCTGATCTGACGTGTCATATTATAGATCCCGAGCAAGAAAATACGATTGCTTTTAAATTCAAAACCACCACTGAATTAAATGGAGTAGCCTTACCCGTTTATTTTAATGAGCTCAATAAGTTTCACCAACAAGTGGGATCTATGAATGAGACTTACTCTACCCTGGAATTTACTATATTAGAGGGCTTTGATTATACTTTGTCTCTTGATATCGATGACCATGAAGTGATGTGTACTTATCAGGATAGCCCTGCGCTCATCAATGATGAGTGGTCTGCACATTATGCCGTGGTGGATTTAGCACAAGAAACGTGTGTGTTGTCTGAACAAACTGAAGTTGAGCCTATTGTTATGACCTTTAATTTCGGGAATGTGGGAATTTATACTAATGTGTATATCGATATGTATGATAAGGATAATGAGAGCATCATTTCCTACACAGAAGAGTTATCAGAAAATTGCCGTCCTTCATGTGTACGCGGGTACACTCGCAATGACCAAGTCGCTAAAACCACTGTAAAATTTGTAGATTCCTCTGGGCCTACTTATCAGAGCGCTAAATGTGTGAATATTAAAACCGGTGAAGATTTCTTAACTCGCGATCAACAGGCGGCATTATTTAACATCTATGCCGACGATGGCATGAAA
>Ga0206845_1094_pt1 | contig 28876 bp, 15 predicted proteins | sample Alteio_BWOrgCont_19_FD_152887 | JGI IMG/M metagenome (GOLD analysis project Ga0206845, IMG submission 152887) | Enriched cells from forest soil in Barre Woods Harvard Forest LTER site, Petersham, Massachusetts, United States -... | ecosystem: Environmental > Terrestrial > Soil > Temperate forest >...
GTCAATGGTCAGTGCACCAGCAGATGGGATTGCAGTTCCTGAATCAGTGGGGAATGAGCTCGCTGTTGCGCTACTCGTTTCGAGATTGATTGTTCCTGCGCCATTAGTAATGGTAACGGTACCACCGGTGCTCGTTAAGTTTGCCCAGACGGGTGATGTAGTAACTCCTGTGCCAATGAGTAATTGTCCATTAGCACCCGCAGATGCTGACAGTAATCCGCTGTTTGCTTGTACAACACCAATTGAAAGTGCGCCAATACCCGATGAGAGATTATCAAGTGTTGTTTTATCGGCAGCCGACATAAAGCCGTTGGCTGTTTCTGTTGCAATAGCATGAAGTGTTGGATCTGTCTGTTGTCCATGGTCGTGAACATGATCCGAACGAGCGAGCATATTTTGAATACCAACTTGGTTGGTTGTTTGGATCGTAACGGGAGTTCCAGTAGGAATAGGATCCTGACCGAGCGGAACATGGCGACTGGCGTGTTGCCATACAACAACGCCATCAACTTGTCCCGGTCCTGTTGGCGGTTGCGTTAAGATAATACTGTTGCTATTCATGTTGAGGTTGCCTGACATATCACGTGTTCCATTAACGAGCAGATATTGTTTATGATCATCAGCAGCAAGCCCCAAAAGATTACCGTGTATGGTTACACCGCTCACTGATGATCCTAAAAATGAAGGTCGTGGTCGTTCATCTAATACCTGTACAATTGACGAACCATCAACGATAACGGAGGCAATATGCGTAATATTAGGGGCCCATATCGACGGCGTGGGAGGGAGGGGAGCATCTTGAGCAGCGGTCTGTGAGGGATAAACTGCTTGTCCATAGAGAAAGAGATACGTTTCATAAATGCCATCGCCACCGATATAAATGACATGACGTGCATAGTCACCCGCGGGAATTGGTGTTAATGTTCCACCCTCCGGTCCACCATTATCATAATTGGCAACATCAACATCGGTTGTCGCTATCTGATTAATTTGATAACCGCCTATTCCGTTACGCAGCCATGTTGAAAACGTAATCGGAGAACCTCCGCTTGGTGCATATTGGCTCGTTCCATAAATATAGCTGCCTTGTGTAACATCAAGTTGTGGCGCAACGGGGTCGGTAGAGGTAATCGATCCTGACACATATACCGGTCCAAATGCTTCAGTAAATGATTGTGTAATAATCTCACCGCCATGTAATGCATTGGTTGGAAACTCTTGCGTATACAAAACGCCCGTTCCGGTTGCATAAACTTCTCCCAGTAAAATAGCATTCAGCAATGGGGGAGCAGCAGGAGAATTTTGAATCGTTCCTGTCTGATCGATGTAAATAAAACTGCTTGCATTGATAGGCACTGTCGTTGACTGAGTATTCCATGTCACATATAAAATATTGTTGTTTGGTGCCATGCCAGTCATTACATAGCCAGATCCTGATGCTGCAGTAACACTAAGTGAATTGGATGCGAATGAAAGTGCCCCTCCTGCGATCACACCCGTATTCCATCCAGAATTAAATAAGGGAGCTATGGGTGTTACCTGACTAAAGGTTTCTCCCCACTTGAAATTACCTTCTGTTACTACTTCACCCTCAACAGGATCTATAATAAAGACCGTTATCGGGGCCGATGGATCAATAGATACGAGCTCATCTTCCATTGAGGCATTAATACTTCCGAGTGTTCCCGGATGATCGATTTGCATGTTAAATACATTATTGAGAAGGAATAAAGACTGTATGTTGAGCGTTGGTGGTACGCCCATGGCGGGAATATTTACTCCAAGATTGAACCCTTGAAATCCTGAAGAAAACAGTTGTGTGCGAGCGCCGTTGGTCAGGTAGAGCGCTGTTCCTCCGGGCGGAGCGGATTGGGATCCGAATATTAACGTAGACGCTAATAAGAACGATCCGGGTCCAACAATATTGAGAGCAGTTACACTTGGGTTTGGGGTTAGGGGCATCCACAATACACCGTTTACGAATGCTCCTGCCAGTACTGGTGTTACCGAGGTTGTTGATACATTGAAGCCGATGTTGAATATTGCGTTGGGAAGAATAGTGCATTGGGAGATAAGCAGAAAAACACCGTTAGGAGAATTGTTGATAGAGAAAAGAGTGTCATTGTTTCCCAGAAAACATTCTAATATAATACAGGTCCCGGGTGTGTTCTGATGGATTCCAGCAAATCCGGGTCCAGCTCCTTGTATAGTGACATCGCGGAGAATTGCGTTGGGCGCGCACTCGATAACATGTTGTGTCGCTGTTGCGGCGATGATTGTTGTTGTCAGTGCGCTGGCTCCGGCTATCGTTACATACTGTTTCATACCAATAGTGTTTTCTATATAAATACCAGGGGCAACATTAATATAAAATCTATTGGTGATACTATTGCCGGAAATTGCAGCGAGGGCTGCTGTAATTGTATTAAATTGATTTGGAGCGGTGATGGTTCCTTTATGAACGTACAATACATTTTGAGGTGATATTGTTGCGCCGTCTTGATACAACAATCCTTCGATATGAAAGTCATTATTTGCTGTTGAAGTATTAAGCAACGTTAAAGCACTTAACGTTGATGTACCCGCGGTTAATAATCCCAGCGTTGAAGATCCTACGACGTCGAAATTACCGCCTACCGTTGCGCTGTTGGTGACCGTAAGTGAATCGAGCGTTGTGGCGCCACTGCTGAAAGAACCAGCGGTTATCGTTCCGGTGACACTCATATTGCCTAATACATCCATATTGCCGCCGATAGTCGCAGTATTCGTGACGCTGAGTGAATTAAGCGTTGAAGATCCTACAACATCGAAATTGCCGCCTACCGTTGCACTGTTAGTGACCGTAAGTGAATCGAGCGTTGTGGCGCCACTGCTGAAAGAACCAGCGGTTATCGTTCCGGTGACACTCATATTGCCTAATACATCCATATTGCCGCCGATAGTCGCAGTATTCGTGACGCTGAGTGAATTAAGCGTTGAAGATCCTACAACATCGAAATTGCCGCCTACCGTTGCACTGTTAGTGACCGTAAGTGAATCGAGCGTTGTGGCGCCACTGCTGAAAGAACCAGCGGTTATCGTTCCGGTGACACTCATATTGCCTAATACATCCATATTGCCGCCGATAGTCGCAGTATTCGTGACGCTGAGCGAATTGAGCGTGGAGGATCCTGCAACATCAAAATTGCCGTTGACGGTTGCACTGTTGGTGACACTGAGTGAATTGAGTGTTGCGGCTCCGGTATCAAGAATGCCTAACGTTGCCGTTCCGGTAACGTTTAAGTTTCCCGTGACGTTAAAGTTCCCACCGACTGTTGCGGTGTTAGTAATGCTAAGTGAATTAAGCGTTGAAGATCCTACGACATCGAAATTACCGCCTACCGTTGCACTGTTGGTGACCGTAAGTGAATCGAGCGTTGTGGCGCCACTGCTGAAAGAACCAGCGGTTATCGTTCCGGTGACACTCATATTGCCTAATACATCCATATTGCCGCCGATAGTCGCAGTATTCGTGACGCTGAGCGAATTGAGCGTGGAGGATCCTGCAACATCAAAATTGCCGTTGACGGTTGCACTGTTGGTGACACTGAGTGAATTGAGTGTTGCGGCTCCGGTATCAAGAATGCCTAACGTTGTCGTTCCGGTAACGTTTAAGTTTTCATTAATCGTTGCGCTATGAATGACGGTGAGAGAGTCAAGAATAGTGCTTCCTGCTTGCAACTGATTAATATCTGTGGCGCCACTCACGTCCAAATTGCCCGACAATGCACTATTGCCTGCAACGTTAAGATCACCACCAATTGTTGCTTCATGGGCTACAGTAAGATTATTGCCGATCGTAGCATTATTGTTGATAATAATATTGTTATACGTTGTTGACGTTGTTGTTGAGTTAACAATTTCTGTAACAAAGTTAATAAAATCTGGCGTAAAGATTACTTCCTGCATATTTGGTGGCGAGCTGCTTTCGCGCGGGGCTTTCATCTGCTCTCTATCATCTGTTTCGTCTTGGATGAGTTGTTGCAAATTTTGCATCTCATCGCTTAACTGATTGCCTGCCGCACGTTCTTGGAGAAGTACAAGTTGAGCCATAATTAAGAGTTTATGCTGTGATGACTCAATATCATTTGACGCAATATTTTCTAGCCATGTTGCATAATGAGGATCTGTTTTTGATAGAAATGCAAGGAGATCGTACGCTGCTTGCGCAGGTGAGTGGTCGAGTTTTTCTTTTGATAAAGATCCGGTATCTTGCTGAAGACTTTCTGTATTACTATGGTGCGATTGTGCAATTTTTTTTAATTTTTTTTCTTCTTTAATGAGAATGTCTCGCCATGCAAATATGGTGTCATCAAGGGGAATATTGCATGAGAGTGCATCTGCAAGTGCAAGATGGGCTTTGATCAAAAGTGTATAGGGGTTTTGGTGGTCAAGATCATTGAAGTAAAGTTTTGGTGCGTGTGTATGGTTATATAAATCTGAATGTGAAAGTGCTTGGAGTATTTTATACGCAGCTTGTGTTGCATTAATATGAGCATTTTCTTCGATCGATATCAGAATAATGCTGTGAAGTAGTAAGTATAAATGGATGCAGCGCTTAATTGATGTGGAAAATTTCATCAATATCCTCTCAAAGATAAAAATGATATAGAGGCAGGTTCCAGGCTAGTATCGTGTATATAGAAAATGCAATATTTTAATTTTTGCAAGATGAACGAGTCGTATTTTATTCAGGCATGATTTTTTTGGTGTGTTGCTGACAATATATCAATGTCATGGTGTTTGAGTTAAGCGATTATATAGCGTTTGGTTTAAGCGATAATTTATAATCTTTTTGAGCTATTGAGTGCTTGATAAATATGAAAGAGAAACGTTTTATGTATGTACTTCTTATGGCAATGATTGTAGGGGTGAGCACAACGCTTTCTGGCACGCAAGAATTATTATTGCTTTCGAGCCAGTTGAAACGTATGACAGTAGAGTACATGCAAGCGGGTCAAATTTCAGATGAGGATAAGAAGATGCTCGCTCAATTGACACCGCAAGGATTAACCGGGTCGGAAGAAGTTACCGATTCAACGCGGTTAGATGATCGTCATATTCAAAAAGGTGTTGATTTGATAAAATCCAAAGGAGATGGAAAATATTTATTGGTAAAGAACATGTTATCTGTTTTTAAAGAACGGGTTGAGCCTTGGTGGACTTATGTTACACAAAAATTAGGAGAATATCTGAATCAATCTCATAAAGCATCAACAATGTTATTTTGGTTAAAGAGTACTTTGGAAGAACCGAATGACATACTAAATAAATTAGCTGGTATTTGTGATAATGAGCATTATGTGGCGAAAGGTGATCGTAAAACAGTGTGTTCATGGCTCGATGATATTTTAAAACAACGGGATGATTTTAAAAGTAGAATAACCTTGCTTGAGGCGAAGGAAAAAGATCAAAAGCCTCTTCAAAAAATTTTTGAAGATTGGAAGAAAAGTGTTGAAGCGGTTCAAAATTATGATGATTGGGTTGCTGCAGGCTATGTTTCATTTGGTACGCTTGCAGCTCTATTAGAAATTGACCCTAAAGGGGCATTGCAAGCCCTGGTTGATGACATAGCTCAAAAATTGTCATTCTTGACCTCGAACGATATTGAAGAAACACGCAGAGATATAGTTAACGTAATGCGTGCGATGTACGGGCGGATTATGGGATCCCTTGCATGGAGAGATAATATGACTCGTCAGGTTGTACAAGCCTCAGAAGGTGTCCATGGAGGAGAGGATATAATCCCGGGTAAATTAAGAGCAGCTGAACACGTCATAAAACTGTTTTTTGGTGAGTATCGTAAGAAGTATGATGAATTGATGGATCATGCTGGATCAATGTTTAATTTTTCTTCATCTCTCCAGGCATTTGTCAAGGGTGGTTTAAATGCATGGGTTGCAGTAGGTGAGCACATTATAGAGTATGTTTTTCAGAAAACACCACAACTTGAGGACATAAGGCACGAATATAGTCCGACGGCGGGAACAACTTACCAAATAAATCTTCAGCTTTTGTATCAAAAAGAGAGGGATATAGCTCAAATGAAAATTCGATTGAAAGCATCGCTTAAGTCTTTTGCGCAAGACATTAAAAGCGTATTTGATCTTGGCGAGAAAAGTCTTAATGAAATTTTGAATAGTATTGACCAATTAGGAGCATCTGAACTTGGAAAGATTGACAAAAAAAGAAAAGGGATTATTAGGGCTCAAACAGGTTTTTAATCTGTTGCGCATCAAATATTAACTCGATAGCCCGTTCTGTTTTATGCTATGATGTTTGGTAAGAAACGGCCAACATGATAGTGAAGGATAATGGTGAAGCGAAGTGGGTTTAGTCTCATTGAATTAATCATCGCGATGGTGATCGGTTCAATCCTATCGATTATGCTCTATCGTATATTTCAACAGTCGGTATCGCTGATGATGATACTTTCTGGCATGATGGAAGATTATTCGAATACATTAATTTTTATCAATCAACTTGAACGTGATTGTGCGAGTGTTGCTTTAGTAGAGCCACAGCGAAGGGCGCCCCAGCAAACAGAGGGGAAAACAGAGGCTTCTTCGCCTCTGGGTTCTGAAAAGAAGCGTAAAGAAGAACAGAGGCAGCAGATGTTTTCTGCTGATATGAGCAAAGGATCATTGCAACAATTTAGTATGGTCACTACTCATTCGTTAACATACTTTGATCAACCCGGCTCATGGTTAGTTCGCGTGACCTATCGTCTTGTAGAACAAGCAGGAAGTCCTGGGCTGTTTCAACTGGTGCGTGAAGAAGCGCCGTATGATGGCAAGTCAGAAGCTGCATCACCGGGTCGTGCATATCCCGTTCTGACTGACATTATTCGATTAAGAGTTACGTTTTATATTCATGAATTTCGTGAAGGCTCGCAACAGTTAAGTACCTTAGAATCATGGAATAAAGAAATAATGAATAAGGACAAGAAATCTGAGCAGAGTCCTGCCCCCGAATTTATTAAATTTGAAGGTGCGTGTCGATCTCATGCACGAAGTGGTGAAGAAGAGATATTTTCTGCAATATTTCAACTGCCCGCCGTATCACTTTTTGTTGAGCGGCAACGGCAGGAAATAGAGCGTAAAAAGCTGGGACAAAGTATACCACCTGATACTGTGCAGAAGAGTGAAGATCAAGAGAAGAAGAAAAATGAAGGTGCACAAGCTCCAGAGGCGCGCGTAGCAGACCAGAAGAAAGCAGCGCTTACGGTTACGTCGACAACAGCTCCCGTTGGAGCGTCTCCTGTTAAGCGTCCTGGGGGACAGCAAGGAAAATAATGGAAAGAGCTCGACGGGGATATATATTACTTATTGCTATAGGAATCATATCCGTTTTAAGTCTTCTTGTTGTGAGAATGAGTACGCGTGTTATTGTTTTTTATCGACTTAATACTGTTTTAATGCGCAGAGAGCAGGCAAAATTGATTGCATTGAGTGGTGTTCAATGTGTTATCGCTCAATTATTATTGGGGCAAGGAGACCAGCATAAAGATCATGTCGCTCAGAAGAAGCCGCAAGGATTTGAGGCGCGACGATCTGCGGCGATCCGTGCTGTTCTTAAAACTATTAATCGTTGGATGTCATTCTCTTTTACCCAAGAAAATGATGGCATTGACGGCAGTTGCATGGTATATACTTCCTGTGACGATGGAAAATTGGGCCAAGAACTTTTTTTTGATCTTTATACGATGCAGCCTTTAAAAATTTCTCAAGCTGCAATGATTAACCAAAAAGCGAGTGCGCTCTTTTCAACTGCTGGTCGTCAGATCGATTTTGCCAGAACGATTGATCAGCTCATCAAGAAAAAAAATCGAGAATTGCTTGATATTACCGAACTTTTAGATGATGAGCGTATGAATTTTTTTTCTCGTCAACTATTTATGAGCCTGAAAGGAACCTTTTCAGTGAGCGATCTTTTTTCCATCGATAGAAAAGGATTTCTGTTGCAACCATGGGCTCTTTCTCAAACGGTGGCGTCTTTATTTGGTTGGAAAGCTCTTTCGGGATTGGATGATGCGCTGCACAAGAATCTTGATGAGCTTTTTCGTGAGCCCGAGGAATCGATTTCGCTTGCGAAATTATTTACGGTTCTGTATGGTGAGAAGCGTCAAGCGTTTATAAACGAAATAAGTAGCGTGTTTCATAAACGATTTGAAGCAAATTTATTTACAGTGATATCATATGGTACGTATGAGGATATAGTGGTTAAAATATGTGTTATCATAGAACGGCAACAGAGAGCACGTTCTGGAAAAGATGAGCGTGATCAATTTTTCATCAAAAAGATATACTGGCTATAAGAAATTGAACAATACCTGAAGAAACAAAGGAAAGAGGTTGCGCATTTCAACAGAGACTGCAGTTGGCTTGTTTATCATCGCTGCAGTCGCAGTATTTTTATATATGAGCTATCACGTTGGTTCATTTCGATTTGATAGAATTAAATATAATACCTATACCATTTATTTTAATGACGTTTCTGGCTTAACCAAAAAAGCTGATGTTAAAATAGCGGGAGTTAAAGTCGGTTGGGTTGATGCAATCGAATTGGTCAACGATGGGCATCAAGTTAAGGCAACATTGCTTGTTGATAGGCGGTATATTGTTCATGCCGATGCATATGGAATTATTCGTCAGGAAGGTTTCTTAGGATCGCGTCATTTAGAATTGATACCGGGAGATCCTCTGTTGCCGCCATTAAGTTCGGGTAGCATGTTAACACGGCCTAACAAAAGTCCTGTGACGATCGATGAGATGATCGGTCAATTTTCTGAAGTTGCGACACGCATGAGTTCAATTATGACAACGATTGATGGCGCGATTTCAGATAAAGATGGCACGCAAGCGCTGCGTACCATGGTTGAAAATCTGCAGGAATCAATGAAGCATTTGGCTTCTTTTGCGGGGAAACTTGATCGAATTATTCAAGATAACGAAACAAGTCTTGATACTATTGTGCGTGACTTGCGTGACGCCATTCCACGGTTAAGTGAAAATATTCAGCGCAATTTGGATCGCGTTGCTGGTGTTCTTGAGCGTGATTTTGATCGTATGGCATCTCAGTTAGAGGCAGGTATCGCCCCTATTCGCGAAACGGCTCAAAAAATTAATGATGGCAAGGGAATTCTTGGTCAGTTAATTAATGATGATCTTGCGTATGACGATTTACGAACTGCGATCAATGGCATTAAGAACTACTTTGATAAAATTGATAAAATGCGCGTTGTATTCGATATTCATACTGAATCGATGTGCGGTCCAATTGAACGTCGCGAGATGGTGCGCGATAGTAAAAGCTATGTTAACTTACGGCTTCATACCGCAGAAGATTATTTTTATGTTGTGGGGTTGATAGCATCTCGTAATGGGACAATAAATCGCTATGATGAAGAACGACGTTGGTTCGAAGGGGGAAGCTGTTCATCGGGCTGTACTGAGTTAATACCCGCGGATTTAGATCTCTCCGATAACAAGAAATTAAAATATGCAACGCTGCGGTCCTTTAAGGTGAGAAATCTTGATAAGCTTCTTTTCAATATTCAATTTGGTAAGATTTACGGAAATTTTGCCTTTAGATTCGGCCTTTTTGATAGCACTGGAGGCATTGGTATGGATATTGATATTCCATTTGGAGTAGCCGATCTGCGATGGGTGACGACTTTTGAAGCGTTTGATTTTTCAGGGGTGAATCGATACTGTGACGATGATGATCGCCCGCATCTTAAATGGCTCAATAGAATGTTCTTTACGCGAAACATTTACTTTACTTTTGGTGCTGATGATTTTATTAGTCGCTTTAATAAGAATGTATTCTTTGGGGTTGGCATTCGATTTGTTGATGATGACATGAAATATCTGCTTTCGCGTGTTACGGTGTTAGCGCCAACATAAAGAAAAAATTGTAATATCTCCCGCTACTGATAGTCGTATGTTACACTCAGGGGAATGATATACAATGATAGGGTATGCTTATGATACAGCAAGGAATTATTCTTCGCTCTTTTTTGCCGCAAGATATACGTGTTATTATTTTTGATCGTATGCACGGGAGGTTTTCTGCTCGACTACGCAAGGAAGAGCGATGTGGCGTTATTCAAGGATCATTAGTTCATTACTCTGTGCGTGAGTTTAAGCAATATTGTGTCGTTGACACGCTTGAAGCAATATCGCTTCCCGCAGCATCACTTTGTATTGATTTACAATTTTTACATCATGTTTTAGAGGTACTTCGTATGTTTTTGCTTGACCGTATTGTTTGTCGTGGAGTATTTGAGCATTGCTTGCTGTTATATCGTGAAGAAATGAATCTTTTTTTAGAATCTACACAGTTTAAGCATCTCTTTCTTATGAAATTATTCGCGCTTCTTGGTATTTTCCCTGAAGAAAAAATCTTTCATCGCTTGAGACATATTAATGCATTAATAGCGGGCTCTTTTGAAAGTATGTTACTTCAAGAGAGCACTGTTTCACTAGACGACGTACGGGCATGGTTGTTAGGATGCATTTATACGCATCATCATGTTAGTATATTTACAACGTTGACAATTTATTGAAAAGGGTGGGGACGACTATGATTCTTCGAAGTAATACGGTGCAACACAACATATGGATGCTCGTGCTATTCATGGGAACATCGCTTGAGGCTTTGCATATAGAAGAGTTACTTCGTGGATCGAGTAAAAATTCAGAAATTGCAAGCAACCTTCCTATTTGGGAAAAAAGGGCTCAAGTCCTTGTTAAAAATCGGGAAAAATTTTTAAAACAGCTTGAAGATGCGCATAACGATTTAAAAGCGTTAAATGATACTTTAAAAAAATTGAAACAACGGTGTGCTCAGTCCGGTGAAAAAAAACAGTGTGATTTTTTAAATAATCTTATTTCTCGGTTAATACAACAACAAGTTGCTCTGACAGAAACAGTGCGAGTTTTAGAGCATATTATTTCTCAACTTGACCGTCGACTCGGTTCACTGCAAGAGCAAGAATCCGCTGAGCAGTGTCCGCCGCGTATCTCGTGTCCACCGGTGAGCTATTCTTATGAAGGAATTAAAGCGGTTTCGCAGCAGTTGGTTGAGCTGCAAGCATTATTAACTGAAGAAGAAAAAAATCGCGTTGCCACTACCAATGAATTAGCAAAGCGTAAGAAAGCTCAAACGCTTGCAAAAGAAGAGTATGAAGCAAAAAAACAAGAGTTTGAGGCGGGACCTTCTAATCCGCGCGAGCAAACAGCTCACACGATTGAACAGCATATTGAAATTATGAAAGCGGAGGAGCGCCTTGCATATTTTCGCCATGAATTAGCTTCAACGAAGGTGCAAGAAGCAGAGCAGAGGCTGAATTGGATTGAGTTTTCAATTTTGGGGATTGAAACTAAATTAGGGGAAGTGCGCAGAGAATTTGATGCAATGAAGGGTCGCGTTCGTGTTGACTCTGAATACATTGCTGAATTGTCCCAAGCTCTTGAACAGCGTCGGCAAGCAACGTCGGGTGAGCATGAAAAAATTAATAATGATTTACAGCTTATCGCTGGTATTGAGATGCAATTGCAGCATAAGACGCACGAGGCGCAAGAGCGCTTTGGCTCGAATCCTGCGGATGTCGCTGCAATTCGGGCGTTTAATAAAGAAATACGATCAATAGATGATTGGAAGTCCTTTGTAACACTTGCAAATCTTATACTTGACGAATTTTTATTGGGTATTGAGCGTGATGTATTAAGCGCCAAAATAGAACTTGAAAAGGCCCAATTTAAAAAAGGCGAGATCGATCTGCAAATAGCCAAGACATGGCATCGGATGACGACGCGTGAAGCGCGATTTAAGACCGATGAGGAAGTTGACCAAGAAACGAAAGTATATAAGGTTGTTAAATCTGAGTTAGAAGGACAGGCAGCTTCATTATTAAATGCACGAGAAACGGCAACAAGCAGTCTTCATCAATTTAATCTTAAATTAGATAAATTGAAAACGATGATCGACGAGCTTAATCGTCAGCGTACGACACTGTTCCGTGGGGAACAGGGAACATATGCTGAAATTATTAATCGTATGGATCAGTTGAGTGAGAAAATTAGGAGGTATTTTCACTGGATAGGGTCTCTTATTGAAGTTTATTCTACTGATATTACTGTGGTCAATAATTCATTGCGCATGATAGAGGGTGTACTTCGTGAGTTAGAGTCAAAAAGTTTTTGGGCGCGCTCTGAATCATCACTCAATTGGGATGATCTTAAAAATTTTATGCCGTCTATTGAAATCTTCTTATCTGATTTATGGCAATCAACACAGAAATTTTTCACGTATAACAATTTTTATCACGGCGTACAGATTGTTACCGATTTTGCGCAGCAACCGGTTCGGTTATTGCTGCTTTTGATTAATATTATTTTATGTATAACCGTTTTTTTTCTATTGCAAGCCTATCTTCCAGAAATGATTTCATTTGTCAGTGGAATAGGGCACGGGTACGCCTTGATTCATGGTATCTGCGTAGCCTGCGCAGCGCTGCTTGCTTTTATGTATCAACATCTTAAAAGTATTTATATCTGGATCGTTTGCTTTGCATTGATTAATTTAAAAATTATCCAGAGCTCTTATGTTGCCCAGATATTTTATATAGCAACGATTCCCTATGGATTGTGGCTGATTTATCGCATGATCCATCATTGGATACAAGTCAATCGAGATAAGAAATATGTATTAGTCAGCGAATCATATCAAAGAAGATTTTTTGGCATTATTTCGCTGATGACGAGCATTTTAATTGTTTTGTCGTGTCTTCGTGAGGCATATTTAGCCGGTGGCTATCATAATACAACGGTACCTACTATTTTATTTGCAAGCATGTTTATTCTAGGACAAATATCTGCGATAGGGCTGATCGGAAGAGCTCAAATCCTTGGATTTTTACGCTCTGATACTCCTATGTGGCAATGGATTTATGAGCATGTTCGCCATTACTATTATATTGTGTGGCTCGCTGTCATTGGTATTATTATTATGTGTAATCCCTATGTTGGATATGGACGACAGGTTCTTTATGTGATTGTAAGACTTGCATTAACGCTTGTTTTAATTCCACTTCTCTCCTGGGTTCACAGCAATGTAAAAAATGCATCGATCGATCTCTTTTTTTACCATGCGGATCGCGATGTTGTTAAAGAACGATTTGTAACAAGCAGAATTTGGTATGGTTTTTTTGTTGCAGTATCATTAGTAGTCTTTCTTGTGGCAGTAGTCTATATCGGAGCATATATCTGGGATCATCCGCTCAGCTTACGAGAGATGGCGGGATGGCTTGAATATCCATTTTATAAGTCAGATCAACTTGATGCTTTTGGTAATCAGATACCGATTAACACGCTTTCATTATTGCGCATTATCTTCTATTTAATGATTGGTGTTATTGTTGCGTATGTTATTAATACTTTCATTATTTCCCGCATTCTTGATCCCTTTATTGTTGAAGCGGGGGTTCAAAATACCATTATGACACTGTTACGATATGTTATCATTACCGTAGCTGTTTTTATGGGGCTCGCTAGTGCGGGTCTACAGGAATTGACGACTAAATTAGCAATTATTCTCGTCGGTTTGAGTTTTGCTACTGCTGATGCTATTAAAGATTTTCTTTCATATTTTATTTTATTAGTGCAACGTCCTATTAAGGTGGGTGATTTCATTCGTGTTCTCGATGGTTTGAGCACTGAAGAATCCGTTTCGCTCACAGGTTTTGTGCGCTCTATTACCGCACGTTCAATTGTTATTCGCAAAAGAAATAGCACGACGGTAGTAATTCCTAATGCGCGGGTGGTGCAGAATCCTGTTATGAATTGGACCTATACGCGTGGTTTTTTTGCGTTTGAAGATATCTTTATTACTGTTCCTTACCAGGTCGACCCATCGTTTATCTGCAAATTATTTCTTGAAGTTTTAGATAGCAATCCAAATATTCTTAAAAATCCTGCGCCGATTGTCCGTCTTGAGGGTTTTGTTGATAATGGCTATAATTTTCTAGTCAGAGGGTATCTCACGTCCAGTAAAGTTGCAGATCAATGGGACATTGCCTCTGAAGTAAGATTGCAGCTGGTTAAAGCATTGCATGATCGCAACATTGAAGTGGCATCACCAATTCGTACGCTGCGTATTTTGCCACCTCAAACTTCTTTTATTGCGTCTGAAGAGCTGCGATCTGAACATGATCAAGATGCTTAAAGGGCAATGCGATGAGGTCTCTTATTTATGTGTGTTTTTTTTATGAAAAATTAATGTTTTGAACTTTTCTTAAACAGATTTTCAAAGAAATTGTACAGTGTTATGTGCCATCCACCAAGAACAAGCCCGTAGATAATAAGTCCAATGGATCCTAATACCGCGATAAGATTTCCAAACTGTTGGAAAAGACCAAAATTATAGAGTAAGAGCATAGTACCGAGAACAATGTATACTATTGCTTTGATGTGTTTTTTATCTGAGAGATCGCTCATCATGATTTTATCCTTGTCTATAAAGTTTTTGTTTGACGTAGTGTGTAGTATAACAAGGTTATGTTATAAAAAACAAGATTATGCAGAAGATGCTCGTTGAGCATTTATGCAGCAGGTTAATGCTTGTATAAGCGGTTCTACGAAATGTTTCCATGAATCATGATGAGAAATTCCAATCTCACAGGCTATAGCCGGAACGGAGATTCCTAAGAGTGGTTTATAGGGTATTAACCCTTTATCAATAATATGGAAAGGCAGAGATTTTTGCACGGTGAAATAGCTATAGAGTGTTTCAAGGAGATAATGACTGTGATGGATATTGTGACGGTGGGCATAATAAAAAGGAACAAAATTATCTGCATTATATTTCCACGTATCTGTTACGGGATTTGTGATCATAGCATACAGTGATATTTCTGGTATAGAGGATTGTGTATGATACATGCCAATATGCACGTAAATATGAGCGCCAAGATTATTCGCGTATGATGCAATATGCAATGGTGAAACCGTTTCACCGATAGTGTGTGTTATAATGATCCGAAATAAAGGAAATATCTGTTCGAGCTTTTCTTTGACCTGTTGAGTAAATTGCAAGGCAAGCGTTCTTTCAAACGCTTCGCCAATAATTCTTCCTGGGGTATGTGAATCACCCGCAGGATTGAGTATAATGATGCAATTTTCGGGTATAAGGAATTTTTTTTGCATGTTACCTGATACGACGTTATGAAATCCTTGAATAGGCCATGAAAATGAAAATTCGAGAAGCTTGTCTTGAAGTGGTTCATGTTGTACAAGAAACCGTACACTTTGCAGTTGTGGAAAATGGGGCTGTATATTTGCAAGAAGGTCTTCAAGGATCGTCATGCGCATTGCAATGGTTTGTTGATCATTGAAAGGGGTATAAGAAAAAGATATCAAAAGTTCATTGCCATGTTCATTGAAGCATGCCGAAGTTAAGGTTACATTAAAATTAATAATATTTTCGTCTTCGAGCAGATTCCAATATGTTGAAATAAGCCGAAGCGCGCACATATTTTTATCACTGCTCCACAGAATTTCTTGTTGATGAACCCGCCTATTGTTATTGAAATGATAAATATACGATATCTTTTTCATTTCAAGGTGTGGTGATATTGTAGAAAGTGCTGTTGGTTGAAAGGGTGAGGCCAGATGAATGATGATCCATTTTTGTTGCAGAGCGAGGAATAAAAATCCCGTCATTGTGCTGAGACTGCACAGGATTATTAATGTGAGGCAGCGCATGGGATAACTGATTGATCTAAAAGTTTTTTGAGCAGTGTAACGCGGACATCAGTATCAGTTTTTCGCAATGCTATCGCAAGTGCTTTTTTCTCTCCGATAACAATGCAGCGTGTTGTTGCACGGGTAATTGCTGTATAAATGAGATTTCTTCTGAGCATCGTGAAATGTTGCATAAAGAGCGGTACAACAACAAGAGGGAATTCTGACCCCTGACTTTTATGTACTGTTATTGCATATGAAAGAGCAATCTCAGCGGCTTCGTCAAATGAATACATGACCTGTTTTCCATCAAAGAGTATTGCGAATGTGCTTGATACCTGATCAATCATAATAATTGTACCAATATCCCCGTTAAAGACGAATTTTTCGTAATTATTCCGCAGTTGCATAACACGATCATCAACTTTAAATTGTGTGCTGCCGTACGAAAACGACGGCTTTTTATCAGGATTAAAGAGGGATTGTAAAAAATGATTAACATGATGAGTGCCGACCACTCCGCGATTCATGGGGCAGAGGACAGTGACAAGAGATGGTGAAATTTTTTCGCGTACGATAATATTTTGCAAATGTTGTATAAACGTATCGGGATTACTCTCAGATATATAATGAAAATCATCCGATGGATGTGGAGTAGGAAAATTGCCGTTACGAATTCGATGAGCATTATAGGCAATGCCACTTCCTTCAGCTTGTCGAAAAATATGCGTAAGTCTCGCTGTTGGAATAGCGCCGCTTACAATGCAATCGCTGAGAAAATTTCCAGGGCCTACCGGAGGTAGTTGGTCTATATCACCTAAAAGTATTAAGTGAGTTGTGGGATGCAGTGCTTTAAGAAATGACTGTGCAAGGAAAATATCGATCATTGATACTTCGTCAATAATAAGGAAATTAACTTTAAGGGGCATATCTTCGTTGAAGCGAAATGTTGCGGTTATTGGATCGAATTCGAGCAAGCGATGGAGTGTCATGGCAGTCCGCTGGGCGCTTTCAGAAACTCTTTTTGCTGCACGGCCTGTGGGAGCAGCGAGCTTGTAGGTTATTCCCTGTTGATCAAGTATGTGTAAGAGCATTTTTATTAAAGTGGTTTTGCCGGTTCCTGGCCCCCCTGTAATAATAGCAACTTTATGACGAAGCGCAGATATCAAAGCGGTATGTTGTTCTGGGCCTATAGTAATATGGCGATCTATTTGAGGAATATTTTCTTCTCCTATTTTTGATAAAAGATGTTGATGAGGAGATTTTGTTGTGAGAAGCTTTTGTAATTTGTGTGATACATATATCTCGGCTTCATATGATTGTGTCAGCGCAATAAGTTTTTGATTGTCTGCCTGGAGATGACATATAATGCGTTGCGATATGAGCGAAGTCATTGAAGCATGAATTTTGTCCCTATGATCATAATTATCATCATAATCTTGAAAATTGAGCAGCGTTTTCACCGATTCATAGAGTTTTTCGTGGGTAACATATAAGTTACCTTGTTTTGCTTCTGTACGAAGACAGAAACGTATACTTGCAGCAATCCGCTCAGGGGCATGTATGTCGATGCCCATTTTTTGAGCAATAACATCGGCTGTCGTAAAACCAATTCCCCATATATCGTCGATGAGCTTGTAGGGCTGTTCTTTGAGAATAGGAATGGTTTGTTCGCGATAATGTTTGTAAATTTTTGTTGCAACAATGGTGCTGAGACCTTTTCCTTGGAGCAGCAGCATAATATGCGAAATATTTTTATGCTCTTGCCAGCTTGTTACAATCGATTCGATACGTTTCTCCCCAACGCCGGGAATTTGAGCAAGCGCATGAGGCGACTCATCGATAACACGGAGTACATCTTTACCAAAAACATCAACAAGTTTTTGGGCAAAAGCTTCACCGATTCCTTTAATAAATCCCGATCCAAGATATCTTTTAAGATCTTCAAGAGAGCTGGGAGCCGTGCTGTAGTAAGAATTAATAGCAAATTGTGGTCCAAAGCGTGGGTGTTCCTCCCAGCCGCCCGATGCATGAATTTCTTGTCCAACAACAATAAGAGGAAAGGTTCCTGTGGCAACAAGCGATTTACTATCATTGGGTTGAAGGACGAGAATAGTGAATCCTGTAGTAACATTTTGGAAAAGAATTTTGTGAACGATTCCCGATATTTTTTCTATTTTTTGCATGGTGAGTGATTTATGGTTGTCATATGATTAAGAACCTTTTGCCGAGGATCGATACATCGCGTACGATTTAGGATAAGAATGCAACAAATCGGTAAGAAATATTTCAGCATCAACGAGAAGTGTATGATAGAGTGTGAGTGTCGGAAAATGTTTTACAATAACTTCTTGTTCTTTTCCTACCTGTGAACAGAGGGAAATGAGTGCCTTAAGCGGTGTATCAGGGCATCCCCTTTGATCAGCCCACGCAAGGATTAATTCTTCGAGCTGTTGTTGAATGAATCGGAAATCTCTCAGATAAGAATCTTTTGGATTTGGCTCTTGCGTCAGGATGAACAGAATATTATTAAGACATCCAGTGAGTAATTTTTCATGGCGAGCCTGATCGAAATGATTTTCATTTTCAGCAATATCTTTGATGGTAATTTGGTGATCTCCTTTTCCATAATTATAGACAAGAAGCTCTTTAACGCGTTCTAAAAGAAGTACAAGTTTTATCATAGGGAGAAGCCCATCGGTAGCTTGTACGATGGGAGATTTTATAAGAATTGGTTCAGCAACGCTGAGGAGCGAAGGAGCAGAGAGAAGACAGAGTGAGAGTGCTGTATATTTTTTCATATAACCTTTCGTAATATTTTATTGTTGTTAAAAGTCAGAAATAAAATCTAAACTTATGGTAAAGTCCCTTCCAAGTGCGCGGCGATGAATGGTTATATCGCCGCGAATGCCAATACGACTTTTACTGCAATCATTATTAATGTCTCCCAAGAGGCCGACAAAGAGTTTTCCTTGGTATGTGCTTGGTTTTGTTCCCTGTTCAAAGTCGAGGGGTGCTCCCGGTATATAATTAATATTGGACGGACTGTATCGCTGATGAATAGTGCCAAATGTTTCTCGAGATCTACACCAAAAATCGTATCCAAATGTTCCGGTAAATACACCTTTATGCGCGGTAAAAAGCGTAGCGAAATGCATCATCATTCCCGGTTTAACGGTTATATTAACCGCCGTAGGATATAAGGTATCCGTCGCTTGCTGTGAGAGAAAATTTAAATTTGCAAGCGCATCATCAGGATTATCATAATCGCGTTGAAAATTCACAATAGCTTTCACCGTTTTAAAGAGACGTATCTCATCGTGTGGAACATAATAAGCTGCTTCTGCAATAAGGTCAAATGTTGCGCAGGGTAAGAATTCGTATGCAAGATGAAGGGTCGGCCCGAAATTAAGGTGCTGATCACCCGCGGCATTGTTGAGGAGAATCGATCCAAGCCGATCAAGCGCTGTAATGCTATAGTTTGCGATCAGTTCAGTCAGTTGTGCTTGGCTGGTAAAATTTCCTTGTAGCGCGCCGCATTGATAGAGATTAACGAGAAGTTGCAAATCAAAAAACGGTATTGGCTGGAGTCTGCTAAATGTTCCTTTACATGCTCCAGCAAGACCACTGATCATCTGTCGTGCTGTAGGAAAAGTAAGTTGTCCGCCTATTTTAACATCCAATGGTGTTGTATAGGGCGAATCGTACCAGACATCAAACCGTAAATCTCCCAGTGAAACGATATCATTAATGAGATGATCTTGAATAAAGTTGTCAAAGTTTCGTGAGGGAACCGTGGTGTTCATATTGGTAAAAAATGCCTGCTCGCTCAGTCTATTACGTGCTTCTTCATCCAAAAAAAAGTTATGTTGAAAATAATAGATAGGGAGCGCTACTGACCATACAACATGATGATGATGACAATTGCCTTGGAAGAAGATCATCGCGCCAAATTCGCGTTGCTGCTCAGTAATATTTCCAAGGAGCTCAAGAATATTAGGAATGTTCATTGCTGAAAACTCATCAGTTTCCAAAGCTTGAAGGAAGTCATGATTGGTCAGTAATGAGAGATAAGAAAGAATTTTGGTGCTATGCGGAGTAAAGTTTGCTTTGTTTGTTAAATTTAAAAACGGTTTTATTGTTGCAGCGTACTGACATGATGGCTGTTCTTGAAAGAGAGGAGAAGTGGAAGGAAATGTGAGTGGATTACGAAAATTCAAAGGATAGGTAACATGGTACATATCAAACTGTAGAATATTTTGTAATTCTAAGGGAACTGGTGCATTGGGACTTGTTAAATTAAAGACAATCACCAAAGGTTCTACACAAAAAGGGATATGGGGACCAATATTGGTGACATTTGGATGGCAAAGATCTTTGAAGACTACAGGTGTCTCAGTATCGACATGATCAATATGAAAATCCGCAAAGCATTCGAGAGGAAAGAGCATCATAAAGAGGTACAAAGAGGTATAGTGCTTTCTTCTCTTAAATAATGTGTTTCTTATATGCTGCATACTATTTCATCTCCGCTTATTTTTTTATTATTCATTGCTTTGTACTCCACGCGATTGAATAACTGGAGATTAATCAATTTTAACAGCTTTTTATAGCTCTTTCAAAAGCGCATATGAGACGGGTTTTGAGCGATACATTTAATACGTAACCTCGAACTATTCTTTTGTGCGGAGATATTGAGTGAGATATATAAGGATCAAAAGTCATAGCAGTATGTTTTAATCTATGATAGAATAAAAAAAATAACATCATTTTAATGTCAAAAAGGTAAGCTTTTATGAGATTTTTTGTTGACGAGGCTGTTTGGAAATTGGTTCCTAAAATGACGCTCGGGGTAGTATATATATCGCAAGCAGAAAATCAAAAATCTTCTGGTGAGATACAAAAACTGATCTGTGATGAAAGTGAGCGTCAGCGTATTTTATTACATGATGTAGTGCTTGCAAACGAACCTGAGATATCTTTATGGCATGAAATTTATAAAAAATTTGGGTCAAATCCGCGGAAATATTTACCATCTGTTGAGGCATTGTTAAAGCGCGTCCAATCAGGAAAGATGCTGCCTTCAATTAATACGATTGTTGATATATATAATTATCTTTCGATTAAATATCATCTACCCATGGGAGCAGAGGATGTTGATGCGGTCGTTGGTGATATACGCCTTATCCGTGCACAAGGAACGGAAGCGGGACGATATATAGGTGGAAAAGATTCTGAAGTGTGTGAAGCAGGAGAAGTTATCTACGCTGATGATGCGGGGTTTATGTGTCGTCGATGGAATTGGCGCGAGGCTGATCGTACAAAAATTACATCGGAAACAAAACGTGCCGTGCTCGTCATGGAACTTGCGCCAGAATTATCGCGTAAGGTTCTTGATGATGCACTTCATGAAGCATGCGTGCTCTTACAAAAATATGGAAATGCTCAGACAATAGCGTACGTACTTGATGCGGAATCGGGCAGTATTACCTTTAATACTGCTTTGCGAGGAGAGACGGTAGAGCAGCGTTTTGAACAAGATGTTGCTCCTGCAATTGAACCAAAACCACAAGAATCAGAAGAATATCGGGTGAGATCTCAGAAAATTGATATTTTACGTAATCAAGGTGTTGAGCCATGGCCATCATTTCGCCCGGTAAAAAATCAAGCTGCTGATGTCATTGCGCAATTTCAGGATGGTGCTGAAATTGAGTATGTCATTGCAGGACGATTAATGGCGCTTCGTCGACATGGTAAAGCCGCATTTGCAGTGTTGCAGGATCCGTCAGGAAAAATTCAACTTTATTTAAAAGAAGATGCTATCGGCGACGCAGCTTTTAAGCGATTTGTTGATTATACCGATATTGGTGATATTATATGGTGTCGTGGAAAATCTTTTAGAACGCACGCCGGTGAAATTACGCTTCGTGTTCTTGAATATGAACTTTTAAGCAAATGTTTACATCCTCTTCCAGAAAAATTTCATGGGATTGTTGATCGAGAAATAAAATATCGACAACGGTATCTTGATCTCATCGTCTCTGATGAATCACGGGAGCGATTTAAAAATCGCTCCCGTATGATATCAGCAATACGTTCATTCTTGGAAGAACGGGGATATCTTGAAGTAGAAACGCCTATGTTACATCCGATTGCGGGAGGTGCAGCAGCGCGACCCTTTATTACGCATCATAATACATTGAGCGAGAATTTTTATCTTCGTATTGCTCCCGAATTGTATTTGAAACGATTGGTCGTGGGCGGCTTTGAGCGTATTTATGAGATTAATCGTAATTTTCGTAATGAAGGCATTTCAACGCGCCATAATCCTGAATTTACCATGTTGGAGATGTACACTGCATATGAAGATTATCGATACGCAATGAATCTGGTTGAGGAATTATTGCGCACGGTTGCGCTTGTCGCGCAAGGATCGCAACAGCTTACTTTTGGTGAATATCAACTTGATTTTGAAAAACCATTCCGACGTTTAACCATGCGTGAAGCTGTTATGGAATATGGTAATTTCTCTGAGGCTGATATTGCTCCTGAAAATATTGGCACTTTGTGTATGAAACATGGCTTGCGAATGGCTCCTGGTGCGTCAGGGTATGGGTATCAATTAGCAGCTCTTTTTGAGCATGTCGCAGAGAAGCGGTTGATTCAGCCAACGTTTATTTGTGACTTTCCTGTTGAGCTGTCTCCCTTGGCAAAGCGTAACCCGAATAATCCAAATTTTGTACCGCGATTTGAACTTTTTATTGCCGGTATGGAAATCAGTAATGCGTATAATGAGCTTAATGATCCTTTTGAGCAAGCAGCGCGCTTTCGTGAACAGCTTGATTTACATCGTGCTGGTGATGTGGAAGCACATCAATATGATGCTGATTATGTTACGGCACTTGAATACGGATTACCACCTACAGTAGGTATTGGTATTGGCATGGACCGTTTGGCTATGTTGCTGACCAATACGACCTCAATTAAAGAAGTAATTCTCTTTCCCACGTTAAAGCGTGTCACTAAAGAACAATGCAATACATAAAAGAAAAAATTATTGTTTTTCTTTTTTTACGTGGTTTTGTTGCATACGACTCTCCTGTTTAGTATAGTCTGTGGTTGGTTATTATTCATTATACAGAACAAGGAGAATGTATGGTGCAAAAGAATATTTTTGCAGTTTTTTTGAGTTTTTTGGGATTATGGGAGTTTTCAGGGAGACTCTATGCTTTAGAGCATAGGGAAAACCAGCGCATTGATATAGCTTTGAAAATTATTAAGAAAATTACATGCAATAATGCATGGTACGAGCATTTTCTTAATCGTATAGTCCAGTCCCATATTGCACCAAACATTCTTGAAGCAGTGCTTGTTGATGCTGTCAAAGAGCTTGTTCAAAAAGGAAAAGATAATCCCGGATTTTTAGAAAATATAAAAGACCTCTACGCTGCGCTTGAGGCTCTTGAGGATGATGCAATTGAGGTTCGAGCTCCTCGACCAGGCGATCTTCCGCCAGCTGGTACAGAAGTATTGTTTACGCCTGATTTCTTGCAAGTATTAGAAGGATCGGTTGCTGGAGTATTTGTTGAAGATGTTGGTTCTGCGTCACCATCTGGAGGTATATTAAATATTCATGGCGGCTCGAATATCAATACTTCTGGTGGTGGATCAACTGTTACTATTAATTTGAACGCCTCACCATCGATAACAGGTTTGACGGTAGCTAACACTTCGACTTTCAATGGAACTGTACTAATTAATAATGGAGGTACTGTTACGGGGTCATGGGCTGTAGGATCACTTGTCTCTGCTGCTACGATTAATACTACTAACGGCTCAATTACCATTGGATCGACTGCACCAAATGCTACCGCTAGCGATCTCGATTTTACAAAAGATAGGGGAGTGGGCGTATCAGTTCATGCCGGAGATGCCTTAGGGAATATTACCTTTCAAGGTTTGGATGGGACAGGAACGTTTATTGTTGGTTCAAAAATTGTAAGCATAACGCCTAATGGCGCCGTCGCTCCCGGTCAGGTATCATCTGATTTAGAGTTCTTTACGCATCCAAATAGCCCTACTCCATCAACACAACGCATGGTTATTGGTACTGCGGGTAACGTTACTATCAACACACCCGATTCAGGTGCTGCTTTGATCATTAATGGTGGTGGATTAACATCAACGGGTACTACAACATTAGGCTCGCTTCCTATTGGTGTAGTACAGGCAAGTGCAACCGGTGTCCTCTCATCATCTGCTGGCGCCGATGGACAGGTGCTCATTGGTGCTGGTACCAGTGCATCGCCGGTTTGGGCAAACTTAACCAGTAGCAACGGAACGATTACCATCACGAATGGTGCGGGAACTATCAATCTTGCTACCAGTAGTGCAACGGCAAATTCATTTGTTACCAATTCAGGAACAGCCACGCCTGCCGCGGGAGTACTCACCGTTGTTGGTGACGGCTCAAACATCACTACTTCGGGCGCTACATCAACCGTTACTGTTAGTTTGAGCAGCTCACCATCCGTATCGGGATCATTGACTGCAGGAACATCGATATCAGCCGGAACAACCGTTACAGCGGGATCAGGAATTACTGCAACAAATGGAAATATTGCTGCATCTTCGGGGAGTGTCGCCGCTTCATCATCAATATCAGCGGGTACAACTGTTACCGGTGGAACAGGTGTAACAGCTACGACTGGCAATATTACAGCATCTGCCGGTAACTTAGTATTGCCAGCTACGAATGCTGCGGGTACGCAGGGCGTAATTTCATTGGGAGGGATAACATTTGTACAAGGTGTCGGTACGCACAATGCCTTTTTTGGGGGAGCTGGCGATTTATCATTGACGGGTACTCAAAACGTAGGCCTTGGGTCAACTTGTTTGGTTACGCTTAGTTCTGGATCTAATAATACAGGAGTAGGTGTTTTTGCTTTACAAACGGTTGCTGGAGGCAATCAGCATACAGCGATTGGCGCTAATGCGCTTACAAATATAGCAAGTGGAACCGGTAACGTGGGTTTAGGATATAATGCTGGAAGTTCTTATACTGCTAATGAATCCTATAATATTAGTATTGGATTTGATGCGAGTGGAACAGGTGGCGAATCTAATACTTTGCGGATAGGAAACGGCACAGGAACAGGCACTGGGCAAATAAATCAAACTTTTGTCTCAGGAATAACAGGTATTACTGTGACCGGGGCTGCAGTTCTCGTGAGTGCGACAAATCAATTGGGAATAGCGGTATCTACGATAAAGGAAAAAGAAAATATTGTCGAAATGGGAAATTCGAGTGAAGTTGTTTATGAGCTCAATCCTGTTTTCTTTACGTATATTAAAGATGCATTACATACGCCACAGTGGGGATTGATTGCTGAAGAAGTACAAGAAGTTGCTCCTGAGCTTGTTATCTTAAATGACAAAAGTGAACCGATGAGCGTACGGTATCATGATCTTCCGGTATTGCTGCTCAATGAAATGAAAAACCAGCGAACGCGCAGCTCTGATTTAAGATTCCAAGCTTTCAATAGCTCACCAGTGGTATTGAAAGCCGCAGCACATGAAACAACACTTGTTTTTGATATGCAAGAGCATTTAGTTAAGTCATCATATTATAATCCAGCAATCAGTACTTATACAGTGCCTTCACGTGGTACAAACGCGGTGAGTGGCGTTTATAGAGTGTCATTCTCTGTACGAGCTCAATCTGCTGAAGGAATGAATGATCTTACCATTGCGCTTCAACAAAATGGCAGCACTCCAAGTAAAAGCTATGTGGTTGGGCCTCTACCGATTACCACAGCACCAACATTAGTTTCCGGTACATGGCTTATATTCTTGAATCCTGGTGATTCTTTGAATCTGACATACACCAACTCAGGAACTTATGATATTACGGTGCCAACAGCAAGCGGCGTCTTAGCTGTTGATTTCTTTGCATTCTGATTCATAGTTTGTCAGATATCATGAGGGAAGGATTATCAAAATCCTTCCCTCATGTTTTTAATCATGCTACGTGAGAGTATTTTATTAATGATTTGTGCGCGTTCTAAATCTACTTTACGTTTTAAGACGAAACTTTTTTGGAGTGGTATCAACTGTGGTGGCATTTCACTCCATATTATTGTTTCAATTTCCAGTCCCCGACGACATTGATCGAGGTATACTCTTGATGCTCCCAAATCTGTTGATTTAACAACTATCCCCTCTCGCAAAAGTTCTTTTACCCGTTTTATATTGTTTGCCTGAATAGCGCGTGTGAGATTGTGCGAAGAACAGGTTGACGTTGTAGCGCTGTGAATGAGGGGTGTCATCATGAGGAGCATGATGCCAATATAATGGTGCATAAGTCTTCTCGTTAAAAAGGTTTTTATTGTTGCGATTATCAGGGTATTCAATTTCTCTTGTTGAAGCAACGATCTGTATGTTGTATTAAAAGTGTTTTTTAGAAATAGTGGTATGGCGTCATACTTGTCTGTGCTTGAATACGGGCTGAAATTGCTGAAAGCGAGGTTACTCCTATAACAGTATAGCCGCTCGTTGGTGGTAAAACATGACTATCATGGCTATAGGGTGGGCGATCAACAAGATTTTTATTTTTAGCATAACGATAATAAATAACAGTGTTCTTAGCTTTTTGCGCTGGGGTCATTTCTTCTTCAATAAGTTTTCGTACTTCTTTACAGGTGGGACCACCAATATGTTTCCAATATATAAGAGAAAGAGGATGCCTCGGAGCATCTTCTCGAGGAAGTATCATTCTGATTGCACAAGGGAGATAGAGTAAAATAGTGTCAATTATTTCTGGTGAAAATTGAATTGTTTCAAGTGCTTGTCGCGTACGTTTACATTGTTGTGAAGCTTCTGTGCATGAGAGATTAGATTGATAAGGGTGCTCTTCGGGGGCGAGGGGAAGATATTTGATAACGATGTCGATAATACCAGGAAGCAATGATGTACAATGCGTAATCGTTTGTTTGGTGAAAGGGCATTTTTGTAATGCAACGGTCGATGAAGGCTGTGCGGGTTTTTGGGGAGCCTTGGCGCGTATGCGGTGTTGAGCAGTCTCAAAATAAAGAGAGTGTGCTGGGTGAAGCAATGATGTAAAAAGAAGGAGAGTATACATGGTTCTTAAAAAGTATTTCATGGGCATGTCATTTGTGGTTAGTACAGAGGATATTTGCGTTAATTTTAAGTAATTTTTAATGTGGCTGCAATATTTCTCGCGCGAGTGTTCTCATCGCGCTCATTTTGTAAAAATAGCGGGATAAAAGGGGAAAACCGCTTGACCTGAGCAAAAGCCGTGTTATTATGAAATAATATACTTTATCTTCTTGTTTTTTGCCCCCTTATTCAAAAATTGACAAAAATAAATTATTCAGGAAATTAATCAATGACATCTTATTTATCAATCACTTTATTGTGCTTATTGAGCGCCGGTAATTTTTTTTGTAAGGCATCGGGCGATCACGCGATTATCGATGAAGCGACTCAACGTGATTTAAATCTTGTGCGTTCAGAAAAAACAAAAACGTTGAGCGATGCCATAGGTGCAACAATTACTCAAGGCGGCAAGGACGCTCTTGATAGATTTCTCCTTAATCCAACGGATCGAATAAAAACGATCAGCGGTCGACAGGGCAATATCTCATTTTTACTGAAGAACGACAAAGCCCTTCCGGAAAAACTGAGCACTGAGCTACGCGCACTTTCTGCTCATGAATTGGCACTGACGCAAAATTATCATACCAATAATCCTCTTGCAGAAAAAGCATTAAACCGGGTATATTTTTCATGGCCATGGTTGAAGCAGTTTAATACAAACCCTCATGCCCTTGATGCAGCATATATGGGGCATATCACGATTTTATGCGCGCCACTAGCTATACATGTTATTGAGTCTCTCCTTATCAATCGAATATTCCAACCGATATCTAACGTGGATACTCATCAAGTAGAGTCGATGCATAACCATGAATCTTCTCAAGCCTCCCATAATGCTGATCAAGTAGTACACCATCACGGTGATCATCGGCATAACGGCTGTTCTCATGGTAGTCATAATCACGTAAACTGGTGTGCCGCGCAGGCATTTCACTGGTTGGCGGATAGTAAGAACTTATATAATATGGGAGAAAGTGTTTATAATAACGCACTCATGATAAAATCTCTCCAAGAACAAATGATTAAAGTAGCTCGCTATGTACAACACGCTCGAGATATTCATGGGCTGCTCAAAGAGCACGGTGCTGATAATAACTTTGAACCGTTTGCTCAGTTAGAACGTTTTTTTAAAGAAAAACCGGCGTGTTCTCCTGAATGTGAGAAGCTTTTTGATCTTTTAAAAAGATCGACATTTACGGGAAATGCATCGGTATTGAGTCGTCCGGGCAATGTGCTCGCAGCATATGAGACGTATAATGTTGTACGGCAAGAATTTAAACTTCTGACTCAAGTGATGAGTGAGATTGATGTGTATCTGAGTATTGCAGGACTCATTAAAAATCAAACGCCCGGCAAGCCGTGGAGCTTTGTGAAATTTAAAGATGGTAAAGATAAGGAGCCGCAATTGATCATCAACGGCTTTCATCATCCTTTTATACAGCAGGGCGGCAAGCAACTTGATTTTTCATCAGCGACATCTCAGCGCACGCTGGTTACTGGCGACAATGGATCGGGTAAGTCTACGTATCTGACCGGCGTCGGTCATGTGCTTATTACCGCTCACGTATTTGGTGTAGTACCAGCAGCGCATTGCGAATTGAAGCCTGTTTCATGTATTCGTACTTTCAGGTTTATTAAAGATACTATTGCTGAAGGGACTCAAGGAGGAGTATCACGGTTCTATGCTGAATGCGCCCGCATGATCGAAATAACGGCAGCAGCAGAGAAGAATGGCCCAAACCCTTCAGTCGTTCTGATTGATGAACCATTCACTTTCACTACAGCGCAAAAAGGGACTCAGCATCTTCAAGAAGCGCTTTCGAAGTTAGAAAAACTCCCGGAAACCATTAGTGTTGTAGCAACTCATTATGATGAATTTGGTTCTTCAGAAAATGAATGGACAAAAGTACACC
>Ga0206845_1077_pt2 | contig 28868 bp, 25 predicted proteins | sample Alteio_BWOrgCont_19_FD_152887 | JGI IMG/M metagenome (GOLD analysis project Ga0206845, IMG submission 152887) | Enriched cells from forest soil in Barre Woods Harvard Forest LTER site, Petersham, Massachusetts, United States -... | ecosystem: Environmental > Terrestrial > Soil > Temperate forest >...
CTGCCTGCCGGTAAGTCGAATACGCACCCGCGATATCCGTGCTCCGTACCTTAAACAGAAGTTGCCCTTTTGTCACCTGATCCCCCAGCCGCGCGTCGATTTCCAAAATGCGACCGGTGGCGAGCGACGGTACAGGCACCTGCCTGGAAACGTCCGGCATCACCGTCCCGTTAACGGCCAGCTCGGAAGTTGTGCGATGCTCAGTCGCTGCCACGAGCGGGAACTGCTCCGGATGGTCCACCGTGAAGAGCGCGGCATCTCCAAACGGAACTACGTTGGCGGGCGGTGGCAGCCCGGCGGACGGATCCGCGGCGTGAGCATTGCCACAGCCCGTTACGATAAGCACCAAAGGAATAAGAGCCAGGAGCAGAGCAATCCCGGGAGCTGTATGTTTCATAAGATATTTCATCCACTCGTTCGTCTGATCAAGGATAGACAGGAACGTCTAAGATCCGTGTAAGGCTGCACTCAAAATTACTATTGCGCTTATAAGTGGAGTCGATAGGCGGTCGTCGTCATCAGGCCACGTCCCGAAACCGGTAGCCGAAGCTGAGTTCGGTAAGCAGATACCGTGGGTCAGACGGGTCGTCCTCCAGTTTTTTCCGTAACTGGCTTACGAACGTGCGCAGATACTCCGTCTGGAGCGCATAGTCTTCGCCCCACACCGCCTGCAGGAGCGCGGTGTGCGCGACGGGCCTGCCGGGGTGCTTCATCAGGTAATGCAACAATTCGAATTCCTTTGGCGTCAGGCGCAGCAGGGCGCCATTCTTGCGCACCGTCCTGCGCACCGGGTCCATTTCGATCTCGTTAATGACAATCGGCGCCCGCATATGGCGCGCCTGATCGATCTCGCCCGGTTCCGTGTTGGAACGCCGAACCGCGGACCGCAGCCGCGCGGCCAGTTCGGGTACCGAGAAAGGTTTGCTGATGTAGTCGTCCGCTCCAGCGTCGAGAGCCTCTATTTTGTCCAACTCCGCGTCGCGAACAGTGAACATCAGGATTGGCAGGAGAGGCGCCTTCTTTCTCATCCGGCGACAGGTCTCGATTCCGCCCATACCGGGCATATTGATATCGAGAAGAACTGCGTTGAATCGCCGAGAGACCACCTCCAGCAGTGCCTGTTCTCCGTTGGAAGAAGACACCACGCTGAAACCCAGCGCGCCAAGCGTGGTCTCCAGTGCCCATCGCAGGTCCGAATCATCGTCGGCAAGAAGAATGTGTCCAATGGTGCCGGTCATAGTCACGCCAAAGCGTAGTCGCGAACCGGGCGGCCCGCGGCGGGAAGGGCAATGGAAACTGCCGTGCCATAGCCCGCTTCTCCTTCGGCCCAGACATGTCCTTGATGCGATTCCACGATCTTCTTGACAATCGAGAGGCCCAGACCGGTTCCTGAAGCCAAATGACGTGTCTCGGGAGCACGATAGAAGCGTTCGAAGATGCGTTCGCGATCGGCCCTTGAAAGAACGAGGCCTTTACTCTTTACAGTCAGCACTGTTTCAGACGCTTTGAGAGTGAAGCTGATATCGATCGGAGAACCTGGGTTGGAATATTTGATTGCGTTGTCCACTAGTTGAGTTATGGACGTCAGCATCAGTTCCTGATCAACTAGTACGTGAGTCTCGCCGCTGGGATCGAACACATGCACGCGCTCCCGGTCGGTCGGGGATACGATTTTACTGACCGCCGAATGCGCCAGGACTGATAAAAGGAGCGCCTCCTTCTTCGGCATGAAGTGCGCTTTCTCCAGACTGGCGGATCCAAGCAAACGTAAAGTCAGATCGTCCAGCTTTCGTGCCTGCCGGTCAATTACCGCAACGAATTCGGTTTGAAGTGGCGACAAGCCGCCGAGCGCGAGCAGACCCGCACTGGCGGTCCGCGCCACCGCCAACGGAGTCTTGAACTGATGCGCCAGGTCGTCGAGGACGGATCCCCGCAATTGTTCGGTCTGGCGATCAGCCTGCGCGTGAAGCTCTTTCTGGAGAATTCGAGCGCGTTCCAGGGCGAGCGCGCTCAGAGACGCAAGCGCCGCGGCTGTCGCCTTCGTCATTCCGGTTCCCGTCATCGCCAACGCGCCTGTATGCCGCACGCCGGCACTCAGAACGCAATACCAACTTCTCGTGGCACTGTCGAATGAATCGCGGCCGAGAAGGTATGCGTCGCGAGTTTTGGTCTCCGCTTCGGGCGGACACTCGCCGCTCGAAAATACTGCGGCCGGCAATGCATCGAACAAGTGAACGGCGCGAAGCTGGAACGTTTCCCGAATGGCCGATGTGATGACGGCGCCGGTCTCAGCGGAACTGTTAAGGAGTAGAATCTGCCGGGAAGTCTGGTAAAGCCGCTCCATCTCCTGATAGAGATGTTCTGCTTCCACCGTGCGTTGATGCGCCCGGTGCGACAACTGGCTGATTACCAACGCCGTAAATTCGAAAGCGCCAAGCGCAACCCAGTTTTCCGGGCTGTTGACGAAGCTGAATATCGGCGGCACGAAAAAATAGTTCAGACAGGCTGCCGAGACAACTGAAACCAGGGTGGCCGAACGGAAGCTAAACCACATCGCAGTCAGCACTACAAAGACAAGGTAGATAAATCCGGTGAATGCAAAGCCCTGGCCGAGGCGGAATGAAGCCCAGGTGGAGATTGCTATTCCAGCCAGAGTAAGACCACAGCAGCGTAGATTACGCGAGACGCTGCGCGAGGCAAAGACAGAACATTGCAAATCGTCGATGCGGGACATTCAAAGCTCCAGCTTGCCCGGAAATTGCATCTCCTTAAGGTTGTAGGTGTGAGCGACGGAAATGCGGCCGATCTTTGCCTCAAACTGGAGGCTGCGATCATCGGCTCCGCTACCGGTAAACGAATTGAACATGTCCGGGGAAATTTTGTACTCGCTGCCATTTGGATCCACGCCGGCATTGTCGATGGTCTGAGGTTGCCCCGTCTGACCGCCTTCCCGAAGCTGTTCCTGAGTGAGGCGGGAGGTGATTACGGCCTCGGTGTCGGGGGCCAGGGACTTGAGAACCTGTTGAGCGTCTTGCTCTGTCCACTCGAACTGCTGCTTATGGATCCGGGACGCGCCTTGAGTGGGAAGCCGTGCGCTGAACAGGGCGAACACGACCGATGAAAGAATAGGTTTTGCCACCGCCTGGTAATTTCGTTCACTTGGCATGAAGATACTAGAACTTCAACATCGCACCGATGGAGAGCTTCGTTTCGGCCTTCCGAAGGTCCGGAAACCAGATACTGCCGCGTCCGCGACAGGCAGTTGTTGCTACGCCTAAGTTATTGGTCAGTTCGGCCGCCGAGGTCAGAGACGCGCCGGGAACTACGTCAGCGAATGAATAGACTCCATCGCTTCCCGACACGGTGGCGCGGATTGCGGCGCCGTCGGCCCGCGCGGCAGTGATGGTTGCTCCGCCGATCGGGGCTCTAACCGCATTCCGAACAATGGCGACAGTGGTTCCGAAGTTTGTTTTCTGAACCGGAGTGCCCGACGTTGCGGCTTCCGCGGCTCGAACTCCGGGCAGGAGAAGGCCAGAAGCAAAAACCAAAGCCACCAGGCGTTTTAAAACCGTATCAGCGTTCATTCGCTCTATCCCCTCCGAATTTTCGTACTTGTGTCAACGACAAGCATGGGTCCGCTCACAAATGATACGCGGAAATAAGCGTGGCTTAGGCCAGTATCAGGACCGCGCCATGAAAAAGGCATGAAGGTGTAAAAAGAAAAACTTAGTTGGCCCATAAACAAATACGTATGGTCCGTTACCAAAGCACGAGCGCGCCCCGGAGACCTGCTTCGGGCGGAACGGACTGCATATTGCCGGAGCGCCCTGGCGCGACGCACCCAACTGCGACGAGATTGCCGCACACGCGAGCACGTGACGCGGCAGCATCCGCTCAGGCGACAAGACTTGAACGAAATATAGTTCAACGACCCGCCTTTAGGTTGTTAACCAAACCAGTATGCGAGAAGGATCATGAAAAAGGCATGAACGACACGTAAGCCAGTGTGCCTTGTACCAGGCTGGGTTAAGTCAGGCCGGGTTCGACCTTGCGTCTTGCACCTTCATCCGATGGAGCGCTTTGTCGCCACTCATCCAGGGCGGGAGCCATATGCGTAAACGCGCACGCACGGTTCTGTACGGGGGCAATCAGCAATGGTCGTCCCTACCGCGACAGAAATCCGCACCGGGCCGTGGAGCTTGCCGGATTCGGATTTCCTCGGCGCCTGTATGGCGCGGGATAATTTCGCAAGATGAAGCGGCCGCTAAACATCACGCCGTTCGTGGGGCTTGGGGCGCGCACGCCGCACTTTCCAACGTCGCCTTTTTACAGGTCCAACTTACGAATGCCACACATGGGGAAGCAATTTAAACGACTGCCGGCTCAAAGCCGTAGAATCCAACACCAGTGAAAGTCGCAGGGTGCGGATGAAGCCGTCTGAAGGCTGTTCCGGCTGAGAGTCGGCTTAAGGCCCGGTGGCTCAGTGGCGCGGTGATCTTGAAGCCCTGATCGTCTTCGTCCCACTTCCGATTAGGCCTTGATCGTTGCCTCGTCCACCGCTCCCAGCGTCGCACAGAAGTAACCCCGCGCCCACATGTGCTGTCCCCGATACCGCTTTAGCAAATCCGGAATTCTGCCCGCAGATATCGGCTCGACCGCCCCTTGATGTAAACTTCGGCCAGTTGTTAAGGAGGGCCGAATTCAGCGTCGAGCGGCTGTGGATTAGCCGCAGATTGGACGAACGTCTTCTCGCACCGCAGCGTCAATTCGAAGCGGACTTTGCTTCTTCCTGGCGGCCCGAAACTGCCGCAACCGGAATCCCTTTGGCCTTCATTATCGATTCCAGCAACGCCACTGTCTTCGGAAATGCATCCGCTCCACCGCGGACACCGCCCGCGCCACGAGCGACATCGAGGGGTGTGCGGCCGTTGGCGTCTTTGGCGGTGAGATCGGCACCATTGGCCACGAGGAATTCTATGAAGTTATCGAATCCGTGTTCTGCGGCGCCGTGCAAAGCGGTTTGATTCGGCACGGCATTCGCGCTCGGCATCTGACTGCCCCGGCGGAAGCTCTGCGCGATCCGAGCGGAAGCGCTCTCCCCGGCAGCGAAACCGACCGGACCGTTAGCGGCCGCAGCAGGTGCGCCACTTCCGCCCGCCCCACGGCCACCGCCGCCGCGGCCACCGCCAAACGCGCTACGGTCCAGAAGAGAGTGCGCATTCACATCCGCGCCAGCTTTGACCAGGAGGCTCATGGTGGCGAGCACGCCCGCGTCGGTGCGGTTCCGTCCGCGCGTCACGCGCGAACCATAGTCAACGCCTGCCGCGGCCATTAAAGGAGTGATCCCTTCTTTACTTGGCAGATCGACCAGCGCATGATATTCGAGCAGCAGAGCGACAAACTTGTCGTCCCCGCCACGCGCCGCACGCAATAACGGTGTTGCGCCCTGGGCAAGCATATTATCGCCACCGCGATCCTGCGGAACATCGCGATACGGCGGTCGCCGCTTCAACTGAATGTTCGGATTCGCGCCGCGCTCCAGCATCATACGTGCGACATCGATCGCACCAAGCTTGTCCGTGCTCGGAATGACGGCGACCGCGCCATTCCCTTTCATCGGCAGTGTGCTGACGTCGGCTGCCATGTAGATTGGCGATCGCCCGAAAAGGTCCCACTTGTCCAGATCCGCACCGCCCTTGACGAGCACAGCGGCCGTATCGAAATGCAGGTTCTCCAGCGCAAGGAGGAGGGGAGTCTCGCGGTCGGGGTCTTCGGAATCCGGATCCGCGTGCGCCGCCAGCAGGTTCTCAACACAGGGAACGCAACCCTCGCGAGCCGCGTAGTGCAGCGGCGTGAAGCCACCCTTATTCATATCCTTCGGGCGTGGTTCCTGAATGATCTTGCGTTCCCACTGATTGACCTTGCCGTGGTCGTTCAGAATCGCGTCCTTCGATGCGAGGAACTTCACCATATCAGCCTGGCTTTGCGCCGAGGCCCACATGATGGCGGATTGTCCTCCCCAGGTTTCTTTCGCGTTAATGTCGGCGCCAGCAGAAAGAAGGACCTTCGCCGCGTCAACCCTGCCACTGCGCGCGACAGCCATCAGCGGAGTTTCGCCATCGGGAGTCCGGAAGTTCGGATCGGCGCCTGCCTTGAGCAGCGCATCAATCACCGGTGCGGAGCCGATGATCGCGGCTTCAGTGATCGCCGACGTCCCCAACTGATTCGCCAGTTTCACATTCGCGCCGGCTTTGATCAGCGTACGCACGAGTTCCAGATCATTGTTCGCCGCGGCATACATGATCGGCGTAGTGCCATCAGGGCCAGCGGCGTTTACGTTCGCGCCTTTGACGCTTGCGAGGCGTATGGCCGCAGCATGATCGCCCGATTCCGCAGCATCAAACAGCCCCGCGCTGTCGGCAAATATCAGCGAAGTCCCGCCCATCAGGACTGCGATTGCAGCCACAACCCTGCGCATGTCTAAACCTCCGAAAGACCGTCGACGCCGTCGCCGATCGACTTCACCGGGATCTCATTGCGCTGCAACAGCGTAAGGAGTAGTTCGCCATGCCGCGAGTCCTGCGGGTACTTCAGATGCTGCCCGCCTTTGATCTTTCCGTTGGCATGTCCAAGGATGGCGGAAGGCAGCGGGTCGTTGTTATGACGATCGCTGTTGCTCATATCGCTGCCGAAGAGGATCGTGGAATGGTCCAGCACGGTTCCATCGGCTTCTTTGGTTGCTTCGATCTTCTTGATGAAGCCGGCGAACTCTTCCGTGTGATACCGCTGAATCTTCACCAGCTTGTCCATCTTTTCGGGGTTGTTGCCGTGGTGAGACAACGGATGGAAGCCTTCGGCGATGCTCAGGTTGGTATAGGTGCGCATGCTGGCTTCGTGATCCATCGAGAGCGTGATCACGCGCGTGATGTCCGCCTGAAACGCGAGCGCCATGAGATCGAACATCAGCTTGAAATAGTCTGTGATGTCGTTCGGCGTGCCGACCGGCGCATCCGGAATGGTCAGCTCGCTATTGTGAGACTTTTCGGCCATTTGCACGCGGCGCTCGATCTCGCGAACGGAGTCGAGATAGTCGCTGACAATGACACGGTCTTTTACGCCGAGGCTTGCCTGCAGACGCTGCGCCTGTCCCTGCACGCGATCAAGAATACTGCCGGTCTCCGCCAGGATCTGGGCGCGTTCCTGATCGGTGTCACCCTGTCCAAAAAGCTTCTGGAAGACCGCGCGCGGATTGCTTTCCTGCGGCAATGACTGCGTCGGCGTTCGCCACGCGATGCGAGCGCTCCCCTGGCCCACGCTGAGCTCAAGCGATGGGAGACGCGTCTCCTGGCCGACATAGCGGACGGCGAGCTGGTCGGCGCTTACCCCGGAGTCTGGACCCGCTTTTCCGAAATCATAAGGCTTCACAGCGGTAAGCCAACCTTGCTCGATATAAGCATGAGGTTCGGGTGTTTCCGCGGGTTTATTTCGCAGTCCGGAGACGATCGTCAGATGCTTGCGGAAAGGTTCCAGAGGCTGGAGAATCGGCGACATCGTGTAGCTCGTGCCTGTTTCCTTTGGCGACCAGCGATCCATGATCGCGCCGTGGGGGAAGCCGATAAAGGCAAAGCGCTTGGGAGTCTTCCCCGCCGGAGTTGCCGCAAACGCGGTTGCGGCGGGAATCATGGCCTCCACCAGAGGCAACCCAATGGTGGCGCCGACCCCCTTTAGTACTGCGCGCCGTCCGATGTGTTTCTTCGATAAGAACATGATGTCGTCTCCTGGCTTTCCTTCCGCTTATTTCTTCGCACTCTGCACGGGTTCGGGCTGCGGTACGCGGCGCATCCTGAACTGATCGCTCTTGACCACCGCCTGAACGATGGCCGAAAATCTATAATCCTTCGCCGCCGTTTCACGCACGATCCTGCGGACGGTCGGCATATCGTAGTAATCGCGCGGGCGCCCCATCGAGTACGTCAGGAGGTTCTCGACGAACGTTTGCACAAACTGATCCGGAGTGCGTAAAAGCGCGTTCCGCAGATCGTCGGGCCCGTTGATCTTTGTACCGTCGGGTAACTCGCCAGCGGAATCGATGGCCGTGCCTGCAAAGCGGTCCTTGTCTCGCCACATCCCGACGGCATCGAAGTTTTCGAGCGCAAAGCCGAGAGGATCCATAATCGAATGACATGACGAGCAGGTCGGACTTGCACGGTGCTTTGCCATCAGTTGCCGCACGGTGAGCGCCTTGATCGTACCGATGTCTTTATCATCAAGCGTTGGGACGCCCGGCGGGGGATTTGCCGGCGGCACGCCTTCGATGTAGTTGAGGATAAACTTCCCGCGCAGCACGGGCGATGTCCGGTTCGGATACGCGGCCGCCATCAGAACAGCGCCTTTGCCCAACAGGCCCCAGCGTGCCGAGTTCTTCAGCTCAACCCGCCGAAACTCATCGCCCTTCACATCAGTGATTCCGTATTGCAGCGCGAGGCGCTCGTTCAGGAAGGTATGATTCGCGCGCAGTAAATCCACGACATTGCGGTCTTCACGGAAAATACTGTCGGAAAAGAGCGTCAGCTCGGTACGGAAATCCGGACGCGGGTCCATGAACCCGGAGGCATAAGGGAAAACGTCCCGGTCCGGAACGATCTCGTCCAGCTTGTTCATCTCCAGCCACTGAAACACGAAATCGCTCGCCAGCGTCATCGACCGCGGATCGGCAAGCATACGTTTAACCTGCAGGTCCAGCGTTGGCGGATCGCTGAGCTTATTCCTGCTGGCGAGATCAAGCAGCTGATCGTCGGGGATCGAGTTCCACAGGAAGAATGAAAGCTTCGACGCGAGTTCGAGATCGGTAATCGCATACTTCTCGCCCGGTTTCAATCCGGAGGGAATGCGCTCGCCGCGATAAAGGAAGAACGGGCTCGCCAGCATGCCCGTGACACCTTCCCGAACGCCGCCCTCGAAGCCGCCCTGCTTTGCGCCGTCGGCGTAATACTGCATCAGTTCGTTCACGTCGTCACTGGTCGCCGGCCGGCGGTAGGCTCGCTTTGCGAGCACCGTAAAAATCTCTCTGGCGCACGCTTCCGGCGTTTTGGTCTTGTCGCCATTTGTAACGCGCGCCGGGTTACAAATAAAGATCCGGTCGCGGCTTGGAGTGGAAGTAATGCCTTTCGCGTCGAAGGGGCCCAGAAGCTGGAACGAGCTCACGCGGTAAGAACGATCCTGGCCGCCGCCGAGCGCGGATATCTCCAGCTGGTCGTCGGATTCGGCGAAGCTCTGCCGCCGGAAAGCAACGCCGATCCTGTGCGGGCCGGCCGCAGCCTGGAACTTGATATTCTTCAGCCGCGCATTGACCCGATCGAGCGCGCCGCTCTGTACCTGATCGTACAGCTTCATGTCCTGCTCGCCGCCGATCGTCGTCTGGTAGACGATCTTGTTGTCGAGCGTCACCACTAGCGGGTTTTCGTACTCCATGCCGTTGCCCCAGATGTGGGTGGCCATGTCGGCTATGTTGATTCGGTATTCCCCCTCGGCGGGAAGATCCACCTTCGCCAGAATTCCGCCACGCGTTCCAAGCGGCAATCCCGGCACGTGGGTGAGTTGACTGCCAGGGGATGCGCGGAATGTCCAGCCTTGCGGCCGGGACTCGCCGTTGCCGAACGCCTTCACAGCCACATTGTGGGCGGCGATTACGTATTGCTCAATGAAAGAAGGTGAAACCTGCAGCGCCGAGGCAATGTTGTCGTAGCCCTGCGCGCTGTCGTCTGGTGGCAGAAGTTCCGCGCCGTTGACATCGACCAGAAGCAGATCGCGAACAGCATTCGCATACTCCTTTCGATTCAATCGGTGCAAAACGACCTGATCGCTGACATCGGCCGGCTCCGGAACCTTATCAAGGGAGTCTTCGAGCCAGGTCACCAGAGAGTTAACAGCCTTAGTGTCCGGCTGCTTCGCCCCTGGAGGCGGCATCACGCGTCCGCGGAGCTTGCGCACTGCTTTCTCGAAAAGGTCAGGATTCTTAGCGACGCTGTCCGCTGTGACGCCCTCGAAGCTTACGCCACCGATTTTGGTCTTGTCGTTGTGGCAACCGACGCAATACTGCTTGACCGTGGCAAGCTGCGATTCTCCCGAAGCAGGCGCGACGGTCGCGGGCGCTGCGGCAATGACTCCCGTAAAGCCGAAAGCAGCGATCAGGGGAATCGAGCGTTTAATATGTCGCGTCTGTCTCATTGATCCTCAAGCGTCCGGCGAAAGGTACGCCCACTGACTCTCAAACGCCCGGCGAATAAATTCATCGGAGTTGCCCATCTTTGCTTCGAAGTCCTTCGCCGGCTTCGCCTCAACGGCTTCCGACGGACCGCGGCCTTTGTTCAGCATCTGATTCAGCCGATCGTAGATCGAGCCATACATATCGAGCTGCGCGCTGATGTCGGCAAAGCTGAGTACAGGGCCCTGCGCAGGGACAATCTTCGTATCGTGGTTCGCGACGCTCTGGATGCGTTGCAGTCCGCCGACAATGCCACCGATCCAGCCCCCGGTCCACCAGTCCATTACCGGCCAGCCTTTCCCGTACGCGGCGTCGCCGACCGCCAGCACATTTTGCTTCGGGAAATAGACATAAAGATCGCCGTCCGTGTGCGCCGCATCGGAGATATATCCGTACCGAATCCCCGAATCCAGAGTGCCCTTCTCATAGAAGGTCTTATTGGGTTGAGCGATCTTCGGAAGCTTCTTGAACTTTTCGCCATTCCACGGCCAGGTGATGTTTTGCTGAAGCCACAGCCGCGTATTCTCGTGGGCGACAATTGTCACCCCGGCCGTTCCGAGCGCTTCGTTGGAACCGGTCTGCTCGGGATGCCAATGGGTGTTGAAGAGTGTCCGGACCGGACCGCTTCCTGGCAGTGCGGCGACAGCTCGTGCCAGGGCAGCTGCATTCGACGCCAGCCCCCCATCCACCAGTACGAGGCCGTCGGATCCCGTTTGTGCGATCACGTTCGCGCCGGCGCCGCCCAGCAGGAACAATCTCTCGCCCAATTCGGTGTTTGTTATCACCGGAGTCCCGGCAGTTTGCGCGATTACATACGAAGCAGATAAGCAAGCACCGGCGCCCTTGATGAAACTTCTACGAGTCGAAACCGACATGGGTACTGTTGCCACAGTATACTCCTGCCCAGCCCCGAAAGCATGCCCCTCGGGGTGGGCGGTACCGTCGCAATTCCGCTATTGCAAAACGCGAAGCTCGTTTTGTACAGTTGGCAGCTCGCCCACTGCGGTCTCGAGTGACTGCCCCCCGATCCTGAGGGACGCCCTGAAGAGAGCCCCGACCGGAATGATACCGCCGATCCTATGCGCCGCGATCGCCGCAAGGCCCATTGATGCAATACATCCGCAGGATTCGCAGTCTGGTTGGCCGCCAAACTGACAAGGAGTGATTTTAGTCGTCAGATCTGCGGACAGCGTCTGCGTCGTCAGGGCAAACACACATTCCGAAGGGCTGTGCGGAGGCTTCTCGAATTGGCGGATTAACTCCTCCGGCATTTCCAGTTTGGGAAACGCCTTCCGCAGCGTGAGCATATCGGCAATCGCCCTCTGACGCTCCTCGCGGCTCAGCATTTCCGGAAGGGAGTCGCCAATCTGCGGCGTGAAGAGACTAAACCATACTCGAACGATTTCGGGCCGAGGCGACCAGAATTCGAGAAACTCCCGGAGATACCCCGGACGCTTCATCATCTGCCCCGTAATTGTGCAATGGATTGTGATCTTTTGACCGACGATGTTCTTCAGGATGCGCTCATAGGTCGCCGGTGCACGGCGAAGGTCGTGCTCAGGCGGCAATCCGTCAATCGAGACTACCGAGGTCAGGTTCGGCATCGCATTCCAGCCGGACGGCAATGGCCGAAACGCGCTGGTCACCACCTGGACATGAATCCCCCGCGCAAGTAGCAGCGGCATCATTGTTTCCAGCTCCCGATACCGGACGAGTGGATCCCCACCGACAATCGAGAGATGCAGCGGCTTGACGCGGTCCACTACATCGAGGACCCCATCGACCAGCTCCTGGCCTTTGCGGTCGTTCAAACTCCGCAACGTCACCCCTCCGCCGAGGTGCTGGGCGTCATAGGCGTAGCAACCGGGGCATTTGAGTGGGCATTCTCGCGTAATCTCAATCGACAGGGAAGGACGCTCGCCGCGCAGTATTTTCTTCCAGGCCCCAATTATTTCCGACGTTCTCACCGGCTCTTTCCCGGGGTTTGCAAACTGGAATCAGCAAGACTCATGGTGATTGGATGCATTTGTAATCACCAGGGACGGAACGAATCAGCCGTCAGTTTCAATCACATGTCATCGACCTGACTTTACAACGGAGGGCGAATTGTCACGGCCTGAAACGTACACTCGCCGACACTGGTAGTACATGCCCTCGGCTTCAACCCCTTATCGAAGCAGACCCGTTCCTCTTCGAACTCCCCACGCGGGCACGAAGTTCTAAAAGCCGTCGTCGGAAAAGACGGATTAGCCGCGGAGAATTGCGATTCGATTTGGCCCGCGCTTTCGCGAACCTCGCTCGTGAGCGACGTCAGTTGCACGGGAATTTGAACGGCGGAGCGAGTCTGCACCACAGACCTGAAATAGTCGAACGGCGGGACGCCGGTGCAACTGCCGTGTACTGTCCATTCATGCTGAATAAGACCGGAGCTCGGCATATATTGCAATGCAAAACTCACGACAGCTTTTGGAACCTGGCCAGCGTTTCCGCACGACTCGAGACTCTTGCCCGCGGCCGCTTGAGGCCAGAGGCCATGAACGACAAATCCAATGCCCTGCCCTGACGCGCACTCCCCGGGGTTGCGCGACGCCTCACCTGGTTTGGCGCAAAAGGCGGGAGCCCACGACAGCGAAAGGACGTAATAGTCAAATGCCGCGGGCGCCCCTGCAGAACGCCTGGAAGATTGCGCCATCAGCGCAGCCGCGAGTGCGAGCACGATCAGAGCTTCTCGAATTCGGACGGAGCTATTGCGCGACACGCACATAGGACGGCGCCCGGGCGCGTTGGCGTTTCTTTTTTACCCATTGTCCGCCTCGATACAGCATCAGCAGCACGAGAATTGCGCCATACATCACTGGGAGTCGGATGTCGGATTTCACGAGCCAGTAGTAATGGACGACGCCGGCTGCCGCGCTGAAGTAGATGAGGCGATGCAGGAATTGCCATCGCCGGAAACCGAGACGGCGCACCCAACCCGCCGTCGAAGTCACGGCGAGGGGAGCCATCATCAGAAGGCCGAGCATGCCCACCGTGATGAACCTCCGCTTAACAATGTCTTCCCACATTTCGCTGGTATCGAAACTCTTGTCGAGCCAGATCCATGTCGTCAGATGGAGCACTCCGTAAAAGAAGGCGAACAGCCCGGCCATACGGCGGAAACGAATCAGTTGCGGTTGATCGAATATCGTGCGCAGCGGCGTAATCGCGAGCGTGATCAGCAGGAATCGGAGGGTCCAGTTACCGGTGTAATGAGTTATGAACTCGATTGGATTTACGGTCAGATCCAGCCGGAAGCCGCGCCAGATCAGGTTGAGCAGGGGAAGAAGGCCCACCAGGGACAGCAGGACTTTCGTCCAGGCACTCAGCCAGAGTTTTTTCATGCGCCTAGTGGTATTTGTGAAGATCCATACCTGCGTAAAGGCTTGCGACCTGATCGTATCCGTTAAACATCCGTGTCCGGATGTGCTCTCCGAAAATGCCGGACCCGAGCCTGTCTTCCGTCGCCTGACTGTGCGTCGGGTGGTCAACTTTCGGGTTTACGTTGGAATAGAATCCATACGCCTCAGGCCACGCGATGTTCCAGGTGGTGGGTGGTTGCTTTTCCACCAGTCGGATCTTCACCAAAGACTTGGCGCTCTTATAGCCATATTTCCACGGGACGGTCAATCGCAGCGGCGCGCCGTTCTGCGGGGGCAGGATTTCACCGTAAAGTCCGACAGAAATCAGCGTAAGTGGATGCATGGCTTCGTCGATCCGGAGGCCTTCCAGATAGGGAAAATCGATTCGCGCCTCCCGTGACGAGATCATCTGTTTCGGATCGTAGTAACTCTGGAATGCAACGTACTTTGCTTTGGCTGTGGGCTCAACCTGCTTGAGAAGGGCGTTCAGGGGAAATCCGATCCACGGAATCACAAACGACCAGCCCTCGACGCAGCGATGCCGGTAAATCCGCTCCTCGAGAGGCGCGAGCTTCATGACGGCGTCGAGATCGAGAACTTTTGGTTTCCCAACTTCGCCTTCGATCGAAACCTTCCATGGTGATGTCCGGTAGTTCCTGGCGTTCTTCACCGGTTCGTCTTTGCCCGTGCCGAACTCGTAATAATTGTTGTAGGTCGTAACTCCCTGGTAGGGAGTCGGCTTTTCATCGGTGCTGAAGGGGCTCTTTGTGTAGTTTCCGATCTTTGTTTCGGCTCGAACAGCGAACGGAGCGGCCAGCGCGCCAGCCGCGAGAGGCGCGGACGCGAGGAATCGCCGCCGGTTCATATATGTCCGCCGTGGTGTGACATCCGAGTAACGCAGGGGCATATCGACACCCACATGTTAACTCCGTCGCTGGTGGTATTGCGGCGGCAGGTGGCTGAAATACACCATTATGACCGGCATTCAGCGGCAGTCCCGAGCCGGTAACCTGTTCATTCTTTGGCCCTTCTTCGATGGCGAACCGATTGCAAGCTAGGGCCGGCAAGGAGCGCCATCAATTTGTTTGGAACACAAATAGGGAGTTGGGTGAGACTGGCGATCGCCACCGGCGGTTTGTTGAGTATTTACCTCGGATACAAGCTCTTTTGCGATGTCCCTTTCCGAAAGGGAAGGACCTTCCGAACAATTTTTCTACTGAACCTGGTTTCAGGCGCCGCGCTGGCTATTTTTGGTATCGGAGTTTTAACCGCCGACCTCCGGGGCATCCACACCAGTAACTCCCCCGGTCTTCGCCACCAGAAATCCGCCGAAGAAGGGTCGTTCACCGGGCCGAAGGTCGATCGCAGTCAGACGGCGGCCGCACAAGCGACATAAAGCTTTCAAAAACTCATCTTCTCTTTCGCCGCCTGGAGTTTGCGTCCGTCGACCCCATAAACCACCAGCATTTCCCCCCACTCGCGATAATCGCCGTGCTTTTCGCGATATGTGACGAGGGCTTTCGCCTCATCCGGCGTAAGTCCGATCGCCGCCACAATCTCGTCTGCGGTGGCTTTGTTCATGTTGATCTTCGACGTGTCTTCTTTCTTCGCGAAATTCCTGGCCATGTAGGCCGTGATCGCATCGTACTGTTCCGTCGTACCAGGAACACCCTTTTGAGCCATCCGGGATACGGTCAGTTTCCAGTCGGATTCGGATTTTCTCTGGCTCAAGAGCATCGAAGCCTCATGACACTGGAGGCAGATTTTGGTGACGTATTCTTTGGCGGGACCGTCGGGAAAATCGGTCTGCCCGAAAGCCGGCGAGATCAGCGCCGAGCAGAGTACGACAACTCGCGGAAAACCGGCGAGAACGATCCTGTTCATCGGATCCAGACCTCCACAGCCGGATATTCTCTCACGAATCGGTATAGCATAGCGGGTGCAAGGAGGTATTCGAAAGATGCGGGCGTTTCATATGTTGATGGGGGGTGTTATCGCGATCGCCACACTCGCGGGCGTCGCGTCGGGCCAAAGGTACACCAGTCCGCCGGCCACAGCGTCGGTAAAAATCGCCGGCAGGCAGATCACTGTCGACTATTACTCGCCGTCGATGCACGGACGCCGGATCTTCGGCAGCCTTGTGCCGTACGGACGGGTCTGGTGTCCGGGCGCCAACGTCGCAACGGGGCTGACCACCGAAGCGGACCTGCGTATCGGCAATCTGAAGTTACCCACGGGAGCGTGGAGCATTTGGGCCATCCCGGGCGAGCAGGAATGGACACTGGTGATCAACAAAGAAACGGGCCAGCACCATCTCGACTATGACCCGGGGCAGGACTTCGCGCGCACAAAAATGAATGTGAAAAAACTTGCCTCGCCGGTAGAAGCCTTCAGGATTGACCTTGTGTCCGAAGGCGAGAACAACGGCAGGCTCGCGCTGGTCTGGGAAACGACCGAGGCGTCGATTCCGTTCACCGTCCTGCCGTAAAGTCCCGCCAAAATGCAAAAAGCCCGGCCTTTCCAAGTCGGGCTTTTTGCGAATTAACCGGGCGACTTCCTAGTCTCCCACACACCTGCGCGTGCAGTACAATCGGGGCTGAAGGGCTTAACTTCCGTGTTCGGGATGGGAACGGGTGGGACCCCTTCGCTAAGGTCACCCAGAACTTGCCGGTCCTGGCTTCGCGCCGGAACCAAACTCATTCAGAGCTTTGATCTTGAATATTTGACGGGCCACTTTACCACGAACGCAACATTGATACACAACATCTGTTACTTTGTGTGAGAAATAAATTTTATGGTCAAGCCGAACGAGCAATTAGTAGCGGTAAGCTCAACGTATTACTACGCTTACACATCCGCCCTATCAAACTGGTAGTCTTCCAGTGCTCTTCATACTTACGTTGGGAGATCTCATCTTGGGGAAGGTTTCGCGCTTATATGCATTCAGCGCTTATCCTGACCGAACTTCGCTACCCAGCTATGCCACTGGCGTGACAACTGGAACACAAGAGGTTCGTCCACTCCGGTCCTCTCGTACTAAGAGCAGGCCCCCTCAAATCTCCTACGCCCACCACAGATAGAGACCGAACTGTCTCGCGACGTTCTGAACCCAGCTCACGTACCGCTTTAATAGGCGAACAGCCTAACCCTTGGGAGCTTCTACACCCCCAGGATGCGATGAGCCGACATCGAGGTGCCAAACCGGAGCGTCGATGTGAACTCTTGACTCCGATCAGCCTGTTATCCCCGGCGTACCTTTTATCCGTTGAGCGATGACCCTTCCATACAGAATCACCGGATCACTAAGGCCTGCTTTCGCATCTGCTCGACTTGTAGGTCTTACAGTTAACCTGGCTTATGCCTTTGCACTCGTCGGCTGATTTCCAAACAGCCTGAGCCAAGCTTCGCGCGCCTCCGTTACCGTTTAGGAGGCGACCGCCCCAGTCAAACTACCCGCCTTCCATTGTCCTTCTCCCGGATTACGGGAGTAAGTTAGAACCACAGAACCATCAGGGTGGTATCTCACCGCTGGCTCCACCGATTCCGAGAAACCGGTATCAAAGCCTCCCACCTATGCTGCGCAGATGGCCCCATAGTTCAATGAAAAGGTATAGTAAAGGTGCACGGGGTCTTTTCGTCTAGTGGCGGGCACCCGGCGTCTTCACCGGGACCACAAGTTCGCCGGGCGGCATGTTAAGACAGTTCTCAGATCGTTACGCCATTCGTGCAGGTCGGAACTTACCCGACAAGGAATTTCGCTACCTTAGGACCGTTATAGTTACGGCCGCCGTTCACCGGGGCTTCAGTTCAAAGCTTCGCTTGCGCTAACCTCTCCCTTTAACCTTCCGGCACCGGGCAGGCGTCAGCCCCTATACGTCGTTTTAGACTTTGCAGAGACCTGTGTTTTTGTTAAACAGTCGCCTGAGACTATTCACTGCGACCCCATTGCTGGGGTACTCCTTCTCCCGAAGTTACGGAGCTAATGTGCCTAGTTCCTGAACATACCATCACCCGAGCGCCTTAGAATATTCATCTCGTCCACCTGTGTCGGTTTGTGGTACGGTTACCTGACTCTCCTTAGAGGCTTTTCCTGGCAGACGAACCGGCGGATTTACCTCTCCGGCTCTCCCTTCACCTGGCTTTGAAACCATTGCGCCACCAGGCTTACGGTCTGCGTCCCCCCATCGGTCTTTATCGAGTTTCGGTAGTGCTGGAATATTAACCAGCTGTCCATCGGTTACGCCTTTCGGCCTCACCTTAGGCACCGACTAACCCTGAGCGGATTAACCTTTCTCAGGAATCCTTAGACTTACGGCGACCATGGTTCTCACATGGTTTTTCGCTACTTATGCTGGCAGAGTCTCTTCCGGAATCTCCAGCAGTCCTTTCGGTCTGCCTTCGATGATTCCAGAATGCTTTCCTACCGTATCCTTGCGGATACCCGTAACTTCGGTATCGTGCTTGAGCCCCGTTATATTGTCGGCACCGGGCGACTCGACCAGTGAGCTGTTACGCTTTCTTTAAAGGATGGCTGCTTCTAAGCCAACCTCCTGGCTGTCTGAGTCTCCCGACTTCCTTTCCCACTGAGCACGAACTTAGGGACCTTAGTTGACGGTCTGGGCTGTTTCCCTCTCGACTATGAAGCTTAGCCCCCACAGTCTGACTCCCGCGCTGTACGTTCCCGGCATTCGAAGTTTGGTTGGATTCGGTAACCTGGGAAGGCCCCTAGTCCAGTCAGTTCTCTACCACCGGGACGGAACACGCGAGGCTAGCCCTAAAGCTATTTCGGAAAGAACGAGCTATCACGGAATTTGATTAGCCTTTCACCCCTACCCTCAGCTCATCCAAGCTGTTTTCAACCAACACTGGTTCGGACCTCCAGTCGCTGTTACACGACCTTCATCCTGGCCAAGGGTAGATCATCCCGCTTCGCGTCTATTCCCAGCGACTCCACGCCCTGTTCAGACTCGCTTTCGCTTCGGCTCGCTTTCGCTTAACCTCGCCACTGAGAATAACTAGCCAGCTCATTATGCAATAGGCACGATGTCAGGCATTGCCTTGCGGCCATAGCCCTCCAACTGCTTGTAAGCGTGCGGTTTCAGGTACTATTTCACTCCCCTCGCAGGGGTACTTTTCACCTTTCCCTCACGGTACTTGTTCACTATCGGTCGCAAAGTAGTATTTAGCCTTACCGGATGGTCCCGGTAGATTCCCGCAGGGTTCCACGTGTCCCGCGGTACTTAGGAGCCACTTGAAGGAAGATTGCATTTTCACTTACGGGGCTGTCACCCTCTATGGCCGGCCTTTCCAGACCGTTCAATTAACACTTTCTTATCCCTCGTTGTAACCACCGGGCTTCATCACTTTCGTGACGCGGCCTAGTAGTTATTGTGGTCCTGCAACACCGAACTCTCCTTTCGAATCGTTCGGTTTAGGCTGATCCGATTTCGCTCGCCACTACTCTCGGAATCACGGTTGTTTTCTTTTCCTTCAGGTACTGAGATGGTTCACTTCCCTGAGTTTGCTCGATCACCCTATGTATTCAGATGAACGTAACCGGTGTTCACACCGGCTGGGTTTCCCCATTCGGAAATCCCCGGATCGCAGACTGTTAGCGTCTTCCCGGGGCTTATCGCAGCTGACCACGTCCTTCTTCGCCTCTTTGCGCCAAGGCATCCACACGCACGCCCTTAGTAGCTTGACCATAAAATCTATTTCGAACACAAAGTTTAACCCGCGCACAACGGACCTTTCGGCCTGTGCGCGCGTGTATTCGATGTCATTCTTGCGCTGCTTTCCCTCCGGCAAATGCCCCTTTTACGGGAACACTACGCCTTTGGAAAGCTGCAAATACTTGTAGTAAGTATTGCCCGTCAAATATTCAATTTTCAAAGATCAGACTTCTTCGTTACTGCCGAAGACGTCGAAAATCGGCTTTCCGTATTTCAATGACGGAAAAACTCACCTTCGGTTTCTTCGGTTTAGTGGTGGGCCTGGATAGACTCGAACTATCGACCTCACCCTTATCAGGGGTGCGCTCTAGCCACCTGAGCTACAGGCCCTCGGTGAACCCGCCCCGCCCATCACGTCCGGTCGGAGCGGCTCAAACTGGTGGAGCTGGTCGGGATCGAACCGGCGACCTCCTGAATGCAAATCAGGCGCTCTCCCAGCTGAGCTACAGCCCCAAAAACTTAAATCGAGGCCAATTGGATGCAGAGCAGTCAGCACCAGGCCGACTACTACTCTAACCACTTCAATGAACTTCAGGCAAGAGTCCGAAACGTATTTTCAGCCTTCCGCTGTCTCGAACCGGAAAACCGGTCTTCCACAGCTTTCAACTGAATTGGACTGGAACGGCTGCCACTCGTACACTCAGAGCGGCTCCAGCCACGGTCTCTTTAGAAAGGAGGTGATCCAGCCGCAGGTTCTCCTACGGCTACCTTGTTACGACTTCACCCCAATCATGAGTCATACCTTGGGCCGCTGCCTCCCTTGCGGGTTAGCGCGCGAACTTCTAGTACAACCCACTTTCGTGATGTGACGGGCGGTGTGTACAAGGCCCGGGAACGTATTCACGGCGGCGTTCTGATCCGCCATTACTAGCGATTCCAGCTTCATGCAGGCGAGTTGCAGCCTGCAATCCGAACTGAGAACGGTTTTTTGGGATTGGCTCCCCCTCGCGGGTTGGCAGCCCTTTGTACCGTCCATTGTAGCACGTGTGTAGCCCTGGACATAAAGGCCATGAGGACTTGACGTCATCCCCACCTTCCTCCAGGTTATCCCTGGCGGTCTCCTGCGAGTTCCACCTTTCGGTATGGCAACACAGGACAAGGGTTGCGCTCGTTGCGGGACTTAACCCAACATCTCACGACACGAGCTGACGACAGCCATGCAGCACCTATACTACGGTCCCTTGCGGGAAGGCCTACTTTCATAAGCTGGTCCGTAGCATTTCGAGCCCAGGTAAGGTTCTTCGCGTTGCGTCGAATTAAACCACATGCTCCACCGCTTGTGCGGGCCCCCGTCAATTCCTTTGAGTTTCAGCCTTGCGACTGTACTCCCCAGGCGGCATATTTAACGCGTTAGCTCCGGCACGGATCAACTGAATGACCCACACCAAATATGCATCGTTTAGGGCGTGGACTACCAGGGTATCTAATCCTGTTTGCTACCCACGCTTTCGTGCCTCAGCGTCAGTTATGGTCCAGAAAGCCGTTTACACCACCGGTGTTCCTCCTGATATCTACGCATTTCACCGCTACACCAGGAATTCCACTTTCCTCTCCCACACTCTAGTCCCGCAGTTTATAGCGCACCCTCCCAGTTAAGCCGGGAGATTTCACACCATACTTACAGGACCGCCTGCGCACCCTTTACGCCCAGTAACTCCGAACAACGCTTGCTGCCTACGTATTACCGCGGCTGCTGGCACGTAGTTAGCCGCAGCTGCTTCTGCAGGTACCGTCATAATCTTCCCTGCCGAAAGAGCTTTACACCCCGAAGGGCTTCATCGCTCACGCGGCGTCGCTGCATCAGGGTTTCCCCCATTGTGCAAGATTCCCCACTGCTGCCTCCCGTAGGAGTCTGGCCCGTGTTTCAGTGCCAGTGTGGCCGTGTGCCCTCTCAGGCCGGCTACCGATCAAAGCCTTGGTAGGCCATTACCCTACCAACGAGCTAATCGGCCGCGGACCCCTCCTCCAGCGCATTGCTGCTTTCCTCTCTCGAGCTTATGCGGTATTGTCGTCGGTTTCCCAACGGTATTCCCCACTAGAGGGCAGGTTATCCACGTGTTACTCACCCGTACGCCACTTTACTCATGGATTGCTCCACTTTCTCGTTCGACTTGCATGTGTTAGGCGCGCCGCCAGCGTTGATTCTGAGCCGGGATCAAACTCTCATTTTAGTTCGTGAGAATTATCGCTCCGGTTGAACCCAAAGTTCATTTAAGAACGTACGCGAAACAGGCTTTCACCCACCTCGCGCCGTACTGACGAAGTAAATTAGTGCATCCAATTAGATTGTCAAAGATCTGTACCAGACCTTTCTACCCCATGAAAGGCGCAGAAATTACTGGCAGGCCTCGAAACTTGCCGGTCCATCTTGCATAAATCCCTCGCGTACAGCGCAAGGAGTCTTTACATCCTGATCAGACCGTTTAAAATTTCAATTCTTGAAAGAACTACGAGGAAGGTTGTTACCACCGCAGGCCGAAATCGGGAGAAGCCCCTCGATCTACCTCAACAGCTTGTTACCTACCTTACGAGAGTCTTACTATTTCTACCACTCCGCGCATCGCTTTGCAAGCGCCTTGTTTATGGCGCTCATAAAACTTCTGAATCGGAGTCCGGTTCAGACTCTTTCAGTCACCTCTTGCGACTCTAGCACATCGCATTTGGTGCTTGCAACCGATTCCGCCACTTCTTCCAATTTCGCTATTAAATCCTCGAAATCGAAATTCAGTTTCGGAAAGCGCGAAACAATCTCGCGCCCTCGGCAACTTCTAAAATGTACCATTGCGGCATTCGGCGCGCAACTATATCGTCACAATTGTCTGATGGGAATCAGTTCGTCCAGGCGCTTTCTTCAAGTGAAAGCGCCGCGAGACTTGTCAGATGCCTCGGTGCAAAAGCCTCGGCCGACCACCGTGTTTCGTCGTAGAGATGGATTCCGACGAAATACCCGTAATCCCTGTAGACACAGTATGATACGTGCCCAAAGAACCGGACTTCGTCGATCGACATGGCCGAGATCGAAATGCCGGTTCCGGGCGGGATGTGCTCCTCAACCTGGACGCACGCGCCTAACGGAGAAATATCTTCAAGAACACCTTCGGTGGTCCGGCAGTCGTCTTCGCCTTCCAGCCAGTCGACTCTCACCAGATCCGCACATAAAAACCTGCCCTCAAATCGCCGCTCATTCATAAATCTAATATCGGCAGACTTTCAAAGCAGGTTTAGTTCGCGCCCGACATCAGACCCCAAAACCAGAAGGCGTCTATCCCAATAAATGGCCCATTTTCGCCTGTTTCGTGGCCAGATAATTGCGCCGCGATTCATGCACCGCCGCAATGCAGGGCACGCGCTCCACGACCTCGATCCCCGCCGCATCGAGCGCCCTCACCTTGTCCGGATTATTCGACATCAACCGCACCCGGCGAATGCCCAGACTTCGCAGAATAGCGCCCGGAAGGAAATAATTGCGCAGATCACTCTCGAATCCCAACTGTTCGTTGGCTTCAACGGTGTCGGCTCCCCGATCCTGCAACTCGTACGCCCGGAGTTTATTCATCAGCCCGATCCCCCGCCCTTCCTGGTGCTCGTAGATAATCAGGCCCCGTCCTTCACCTGAAACCTCTCTCAGCGCGATCTCCAGCTGCGCCCGGCAATCGCAGCGCAAGCTGTGAAACACGTCGCCCGTCAGGCATTGGGAATGTATCCGAAGCAGGGGAGGTGGTTCTGCCTGCACGTCACCCATCTGGAGCACAACAGCCTCTTCAACCCGCTTCGCGGTGCGGCCTTCAAATCCGAAGATTCGGAATAATCCGAATTCTGTGGGAAAATTCGCCTCGGCGGCCTTGGTAAGGACAAAATTCGCAGGATCTTCCATGAAAATAAGTGGACGAAATAACTCCATTATAATGAGCGGTTGATCGTATGGTGACGCAATGAGAAATCATCGGACGCAAGCGGCGCCGGGCGGAACCGGCGGGTAGCGGCGGCGAATGGATCAATCACAGCCGCTCGTCCCTCTGCTGGTCAGGGTCGGCGCCGCCGCTTCGATCGCCAGTTTCGGCGTCCGGAGCGAAGCCGTCAAGCGTATGCTGTTGCGCGAGGAGCGTACTCTCGCCCAGCGCAGCCGCCTCGCCCTCTGGTTCGCCATTATGTTTCTTCCCGGAGTGGCCATTCGGGTCGTCGCCCCTGCCTATTCTGCCCTCGACCTCGCGCTCGAGGGCGCTTTTCTCGCGGGCATCACGGGAGGGTATATCTGCGGATGGTTTGCCGGAATGATGATCGCGATCCCTTCGCTCCTGATCCCCTCCCCGGGAAAAGAACTCCTTGCACTTCCCTTCCTTGCGATGATCGGACTGGGTGGCGGCATGCTCCGTGACCTCGCTTCCGACAAAGAGGACATCTGGCGCTTCTCTCCCTTTCCCGACGCCAACTTTTTCCGCCTGATCAGACAGCCCCTCGACTTCCGCAGCGCGCTCTTTCAACTGTTGTTCCTGCTGGGGATGCTGGCTGCCGAATTTCTTCGTGAGGAACTGGGCACCGTCTTTAACCCGGAATTGTTCACAATCGCACGCGCCCACGACCCTTTGTCTCTCCGCCTTGCCGCCTATGCCTCCACCTGTTTCTGCATCACCATTCCACTCAAGGTCTGGAACAATACTCGCAATGAAGTGAAGCTCAAAGAGCAGAAACACCTGCTCATCCAGGCCCGTCTCGATGCGCTCGCCAGTCAGATCAATCCACACTTTCTCTTCAACACCCTGAACTCCGTCTCTACGCTCATTCGCATCAATCCCGAGCAGGCGCGAGCCATGATCGTGCGCCTTTCGCGTATCATGAGAGGACGCCTGAGGAATCAGGAGCATTTCGCCCCGTTGCGGGACGAAATGGCTTTCATCGAAGACTATCTCTCCATCGAACTTGTGCGATTTGGCGATAAGTTACGCGTCGTGAAACACATCGACCCTTCGACATTGGATATGCTGATTCCGAGCATGTTGCTGCAGCCTCTGATCGAAAACTCAATCCGGCATGGCTTTTCGAGCAAAGTTGACGGCGGCGCCATAACGATTCGGACCACCCACGGCAACGGGCGGCTGTTGATCGAAGTCGAAGACGACGGGGTCGGTATCCCAGAGGCGGAATTGGCCCGAATTTTCAACAAAGGTATAGGCGTGACCAATGTCAAAGAGCGGTTGAAGGTTTTGTATAACCAGGACTACCGGATGTTGATCGATAGCCAGCCTGGACGCGGCACCCGCATCGAAATCGAGGTACCGGAGACTCAGACGCGTCTGGCGGCGGTCTCCTGATGGCGCCTTTCCGAATGACGACACTCACTGCCCCGCAGCCGCTCAAAGAACGGATCAGGATTGACAGGAACGGATTTCACGGCCTGCCTGGTCCCACACGCCGGATCTACGATCTGGTCTCGGGCGTTTATCCTTTGTCCACCCTGTTGTTCCATGAAAAGGCCCACAAAGTCGCTCTGTCTCTGGCGGGCATAACCGACGGCACGAGAGTGCTCGAAGTCGCTACCGGTTCCGGAGAAATGTTCCGCCGCCTCGCCCGAATCAATTCGACCGGTATGACGTGCGGATTTGATCTTTCTCCAAACATGGCGGCGCGCACGCAGCGCCTCGCGCGCCGCCGTCTTCCCGCGGCGCGCGCGCACTGCCAGGCCGTCGATGCCTGTAATATGCCTTTCCGCGATGGCGCATTTGACGCCGTTGTCTGCTGCTATCTCCTCGAACTCATGGGCTCGGAAGATATCAGCCGGGCGCTGGCAGAGATTCACCGCGTATTACGCTCCAACGGATGCCTCGCGCTGGTGTTGATCGGCCAGAACGTCCCTGCCTTTAACGCCCTGTATCGCGTTGCCGGCGGACTCGCGCCCGCCTTCTGGGGCCGCCAGGTGGAAACTGCGATTCCCGAAGCCATCCGGGACTTCGACTTCGAGATCGAGCACGATTGCAAGGTGCAACAGGGGTTTTATCCCTCGCGCGTGATGATCGCACGTAAGTAACTCCGGTGGCCCGTCAAGTGCTGGCTGCGGAAGGGAGGTTATATGGCTGAAGAAACCAAAAAGTGTGCACACCCGGCGTGCCTCTGTCCCGCCGCGCAGGGCAGCAATTACTGTAGTACGTCCTGTGAGGACGCGAAGGACACGATCGAGATTTCCTGCAACTGCGGCCACCCCGGCTGCGAGCTCTAAGGTGTAACAGTCGGTGGCGCCGGCGATCTGGTCGCCGGCGCGTTTACTCTCTCAGCGGCTTGCGTCCAGACTGGCAATCAGATGCGTATGCTTGTATTTCCGTGCGAGGTCAAGCGCCGTAAGTCCATCCTTCGTGACCGCGTTCGGCTGCGCCCCGGACTTCAACAGCAGTTCGATCATCTCCGAATCGCCGAAATCGATCGATGCCGCATAGAGTAGCGGCGTCATTCCCGAACGTCCCACACGATTGACATTGGCGCCTCGCTCGATCAGCAACCGCGTCAATTCCAGTTGATTCGAAATCACAGCCCGATCAAGCGCTGACGCGTCCGAGGCGTCCGTCTCGTCCATCGGCGCGCCCAGATCGAGAAGAGTCCTTGCCGCATCCAGTTCACCAGTCCGCACCGCTGCGAGCAGCGCACGGCTGAGACTCGCGCCCGCATCGTGCAGGGGTTTCAGCACCTCCGCATTGCCGACTCCCGCCGCGAGCACCAGCGGAGAGGGCGTACCACTCACATCGGCGCCACGCGACAGCAAGAGCTTCATGCCCGACGCTCCGTCTCTGTATACGGCCGCTACCATCAGAGCAGAATACTTCGACTTTGCCTGTGCATTCACATCCGCGCCGCGATCCAAAAGGAGCTTCATCTTCTCGGGATCGGGCGCAGCCATCATCAGCGCGGTCGTGCCACCCGCCTTTGTCGCCGAGTTCGGGTCGAACCCTCCGTCGAGCAGCCGTTTCAAATCCGTTACCGATCCAAAAAGAATCGTCTCGGCCCACGGATCTACCTCCGGCAAATCCTGCGTCCATGACGGCGTCGCCACTCCACGGCCAGGTCCAAGCGCTTCCGACAGCGCCATCACTGCCAGACTCGCCGCCGTCGCCGAAAGATACTGATCGTGACCGTAAGGATAACCGCTCTCAAAATAAGCGGGACTCACCTGCGCTGGAGGATGCAGGCGCGACGCCACATGCCACGACCCGTCTGGCGCCTGCGTCCTCACCAGATAATCGATCCCGCGCCTCCATGCCCGGTTCGACAGGGAAACGCCGCCCGCATCGTGCAGCGCAACCAGAACCTCGGCCGTCGAATAAGCGTCGCTTTCCCGCCCGTCGAGTGAATTCCAGCCGCCATCGGACCGCTGCAGCGCCAACAGCGCGCGCGCCATCGCCGATCGAGCAGCCATGGGCGATCCAGCCCAGGAGAGGCCAACCAACTGCCACGTACGTTCCTCGGTATCGCGTGGCATGTGACTGACCAGCCACCTCCTCGCGCGTGCCACACGAGCCGTGACTTCACCCTCCTGATTCGGATGGCTGTAAAGCTGAATTGCGCGCAGCCCGAGGGACGTCTGCGTGAATCGGCTGTAAGACTGGGGTGGACGCTGGTGAATATCGTCCCAGTTTCCTTCCGGATCCTGCCGCCCCGCGATCGCTCGTGCATACACCTGCAACGGGAGATTCGACCGCAGCCCGGTAGCATTCGCCGCCACTAGCGCGTAAGCCAAGTCCATAGTGGTTTCGACCACATCCCGGAACTGCACCGCGGCGTCCAGATCGGTATAACCAAAAGCCTTCACCGCGTCGGCGCGCGCGATGGTTTCGTCCACGGGAACGCCATGTTCGCGCGCCGCCTGAAACGCCAGCGCTGGCAGAAACTGATGGTGGCAGGAGTGGCAACCGATCTTCGAATACCATGTCTTCTGGCTGGCTTGCAGCAGCGTGACAGCGCGCGTCGCCGCGTCGCGAATCTGAGCGGAAGAGGCGTCTCCGCCCCGTAAAACAGAGGCGAAACATAAAAAAAAGACGCCGGTCCGCATCGCCGAAACTATATCAAAGCCTCACGCCCGCTCCGCCACGATCGCGTAGTCGCGCGGTCCGTACAATAAACCGTTCAGGGTCGCGGCGGCTTCTTTGCTTGCGCCCAAGTCGATGCGAAAGCTTTCGGGAAACGGATGCAGAGGCCGGACCTCAACCCCGCAGAAGCCTCTCGATTCCACCACAAATCGCAGCAGGTCCGCGGTCCTCGAGAATTAGCGGGCCGCCGCCCGGAGGGCGCGGGTGCTTCATCGAGATGGCGACCTCGACGTAACTGCGAGGGCAGTCTGGTTTCCGAAGAAACCCCTAAAGCAAGGCGCTCGTTTGGTATAGTGGTCCATTCCGCCCAAACCCAGGAACAATCCAGCTAATGCGTATCCGTTTCCTTTTTCTGACAATCATTCCCCTCGTTTTCCTCTGGTCATGTGGTTCAAAGCAGGCCGAGAGAGAGCAGGCGGCGGCCACGATGTCAACAGGGCTGATCAACACAAAACTTCCGAGCTATTCGGAAGACATACAGAGCTCTGTCAAGTCCCTGGATCTTCGGACTGGTGAGACAACTCTGGTTCCGATCACACTCAAAAATACCGGGCCGGCGGTTTGGGCGTCAGCCGGCAGAGCGCCAATCAACCTCAGCTACCGGTGGTTTGACAACGGGAACAGGTTGCCGATCGAGGGCGAGCGAACTATTCTTCCTGCTCCCCTTCCTCCGGGTCAGTCAGTCAACCTTCAGGCGAAAGTGGTGGCTCCCCCATCCGCCGGTCATTACACCTTGAAGATTTGCCTCTTGCAGGAAGGCGTGACATGGTTCATCGACGCCGGCGCGCAGGCACTGGAATTACCGACTGACGTTCACTGATGCTTTTCCGCTATCGGTCCGGACGAGCACGGATAAACATTTGCTTTCCCATCACCTTCCACGGCGATGACAAATATAAGCGGATTAACAACGGTGAAACGGGCAGTCGTGAGTGCAAAGTGAGCGGCAGGAAACGCGGGCGGCACTCAATAACCCGATAGCCGTTCGCCTCAAGAAAGTCACAGATGCTCCGGTGGCTGTAAACCGTAAGATGAGTATAGTCATCGAAATACTCCCGGTAGCAGTAATAGTAGTTAGGCTGCAGGATATTCAGCGTTCCATCTTTGGCCAACACTCTCTTGAGTTGTTTCAGGACTGAAGCGAAATCGTCCTGTGATATGTGTTCGAAGAGATTGCTGGCGAAGGCGAAGTTGACGGATGAGGACGAAATAAGAGAAAGATCGGCGACGTCGCCTACCTGGCCCTCGATTTCCGGCCGAAGATAACGAATGAAGCCCTCCCACGCATCGATTGCAATCTTTTTCCTCGCTGCGACTTCATTAATGAAATCGCCGTAACCGGCGCCAAGCTCCAGGACACAATCGGTTGCGGCAATCATCCGTGAGAAATGACACCGACAGAGCA
>Ga0206845_1096_pt1 | contig 28184 bp, 22 predicted proteins | sample Alteio_BWOrgCont_19_FD_152887 | JGI IMG/M metagenome (GOLD analysis project Ga0206845, IMG submission 152887) | Enriched cells from forest soil in Barre Woods Harvard Forest LTER site, Petersham, Massachusetts, United States -... | ecosystem: Environmental > Terrestrial > Soil > Temperate forest >...
TGTAGCCCATTCGAGTCGGCTTGATTTCGATCGTACGGCGATGAGGCCCGCTCTCAGCGTTCAAAAGAGCCGCGCGCAGCAAATCATTGAGGGTGTCGCGGAATGACGCGCCTCTAGACTGGCTCGCATGCTTTACCCGAACCACCACGTCGTCATCCAACGTAACGGTCGTTCTGATGCTCATGATGCTTCTATCTTAGCATCATGAGCATCAAGCCCTCAAGCCGTTAAAGCCGCAAACCGCGATCCCACCCGCAAAACGGTTTCATTCCGCTCCGGACCCGTGGAAATGCAACCTGCTTCCACGCCGGTCTGTTCTTCGAGAAACGAAACATAACGTCGCGCGGCCGGCGGCAGATCGGACCATTCAGAAAGCCCTTTGGTGGAACTCTGCCAGCCCGGAAGGGACTCATAAATCGGCTCGGCCCTTGCCAATTCGCGCCATGTCGGTGGTACATCGCGAACCTCAACTCCGTCGATCCGGTAACCGACACAAACCGGAATTTCGGCCAGTTCGTCCATCACATCCAGCTTCGTCAGCACCATCGTGTCGAAACCGTTGATCGCAGCGGCATACCGCAGCACGGGGACATCAAACCACCCGCAGCGCCGCGGCCGCCCTGTAACGGACCCGAACTCGTTCCCGCGCCGTCGAATCAGATCGCCCATCTCATCGAGCGCCTCCGAAGGAAACGGTCCGCCGCCGACCCGGGTCGTATACGCTTTTGAGATGCCGATAACGCCATCGATCTTCGTCGGTGGAACGCCCGCGCCTGTGCAAGCCCCACCCGCCGAAGCGCTGGAAGAGGTCACGAAGGGATAGCTCCCGTGATCGAGATCGAGCATCGTACCCTGGGCTCCCTCGAACAGCAGGTTCTTCCCCACAGCCATCGCGTCATGCAGCAGCCGGACCGTGTCGCAAACCAGCGGCCGTATGCGCTCGGCGGCCTGCGCATAGCGCTCGCCAACCTCGCTCACATTGATCTCTTCGTCCAGGCCGAACGCCCGAGCGCGAGTGCGATGGTCGGCAACCAGCTGCGCCAGCGCATCCGGAAAGTATGCGCGATCCAGCAAATCTGCGATCCGGATTCCCCGCCGCGCCGCCTTATCCTCATAACCCGGTCCAATCCCGCGCAGCGTGGTGCCAATTGCAAGCTTGCACTCCGTAATCTTCTCCACGAGCCGATGCGAAGGCGTCAAAAGATGCGCCCGATTGCTGATGCGAAGCTGGGTGGCGACATCGACCCCGGCCGCATCCAGTTGCTCGATTTCCTCAAGCAGCGCGAGCGGGTCGATCACCAGGCCGTTCCCGATCACGGCCGTCTTTCCCGGCCGCAGAATCCCGCTCGGTATCAGACGCAGCACGAACTTGCGGTCCCCGATCAGAATCGTGTGGCCCGCGTTATGGCCGCCCTGGTAACGCACAACATAGTCGAAGCGGTCGGCCAGCAGATCGACCAGCTTTCCCTTGCCTTCGTCGCCCCACTGCGCGCCGAGGATGATGATATTGCTCATGTTTATAGGTGTTGGCGGTCAATATTGGCCAAACGGGCTATTGTAACGCATTGTGTTACGCTGGCCTCTGATGCAACTTTCAGGCGTGTTTCTGCAACTCGGCGAAGAGCGCCTGCCGCAACTGTTACGTGGGATCTCGATCGGGAAACTGAAGACCTACCAGATGTATGAACGCTTCAAGACGCGAACCCATCTGGCGAAAGTGAATACCGAGAGTCTGCGCAAAGCCGCGCCTCGTTTCTGGCAGCGGTTGAACGACCATGACGAGGAGTTTGCGACGGATCTCTCGCAGGCCATTCTCATCTCCCACATGGACATGATTGCGGCGGTGCTGAATTTTATCGGCGTTCCCAACGAGGAGGGCTTCTTCGCGAAGGACCTCGACGCGAAGCAGTACCTCACGGAAGGCTGGCAGACGCGTGCATACGAACGTTTCAAGGCCGAGTATCCGGAGATTCTGCTTCTCTTCTACATCAATCACCTGGGCTGGGAATTGGGCGGGGAACAGCAAGCCTATCTTCCCGCCGCGTAGCGCTCTCTTTTCTGAATGCAGGATTTAGTCGATAGCGCGCTTGCGCGAATTGAGTTGGCGTCCACAGCCGAAGAACTGGAGGCGGTGCGCGTGGAAGTCCTCGGACGCAAGGGCGTCCTCACTCAGCTCAGCAAGGATATGGGCAAGCTCTCGCCCGACGAGCGTGCCAGCCGCGGAAAGTTCATTAATGGCGCGAAACAGGCCCTCGAAGGCGCGTACGACGGACGCAAGTCCGGCTTTGAACGTGCGGCTCTGGCAAAGCGCTTGGATGCCGAATGGGTCGATCTCACTGTACCCGCGCTAGGACCCCGCCCCGGCAGCCTGCACCCAGTGACACAGATCCAGTGGGAGATCGAGGACCTCTTCCGGACGCTCGGTTTCACGGTTCTCGACGGGCCGGAGGTCGAGACCGAATATCACAACTTCGATGCCCTGAACATACCGGCCGACCACCCGGCGCGCGACATGCAGGACACATTCTGGCTCGAAGGCGGCCATCTCCTGCGAACGCACACCTCGCCCGTCCAGGTACGCGGTATGGAGAAGCTCGGTCCGCCGCTGCGCATGATCGCGCCCGGGCGGGTCTTCCGCAATGAGAGCGTTGACGCCTCGCACGAGCACACCTTCTATCAGCTCGAAGGCATGATGATCGATCGCAACGTTTCCGTAGGCAACCTGATTTACTTCATGAAGACGCTGCTGACGGCGATCTTCAAGCGCGACGTGACGGTGCGGCTGCGCCCTGGATTTTTCCCATTCGTCGAACCAGGCTTCGAACTCGATATCCGCTGCCTGATCTGCGGCGGCGATGGTTGCCCCGTCTGCAAACACAGCGGCTGGGTCGAACTGCTGCCTTGCGGTCTGGTGAACCCGCATGTGTTGCGTAAGAGCGGCATCGATCCCACAGAGTGGAACGGCTTCGCCTTCGGGCTTGGCCTCACCAGACTGGTCATGATGCGCTATGCGATCGACGATATTCGCTGGCTGCAGAGCGGCGATCTGCGTTTCCTGAGGCAGTTTTAGTGAAGTTCTCTTACAACTGGATCCGCGGGTTTGTCGATGGCCTTGATGTTCCCGCCGAAGCGCTCGAACGCCTGATCACTATGAAAACGGCCGAATGCGAAGGCGTGGAGAAAGTGGGCGCGCTCCTGGCAGACGCGGTCCCGGCCACGGTTGAAGCCGTCGAGCCTATCGAAAACAGTCATAACGTGAAGGCGGTGGTCGATGCGGGCCGCTACGGCCGCAAGGTCGTGGTCTGCGGGGCGAAGAATTGCCGCCCGGGAATTCGTACCGTGTATGTTCCGCTCGCTCCGAAGGTCGTTTCCGGACTGGAAAGTGACGGTATGCTGGCCAGCGCGGCCGAGCTGCAGATCAGTCGCGATGACGCCGGCATCATAGAACTGCGTGGTGGTCAGGAAATCCCGTTCCCGGACAGCGTGATCGAAATTGACAACAAGAGCATCACGCACCGCCCGGATCTCTGGGGTCATCACGGCATGGCGCGCGAAGTGGCCGCCATTACCGGCAAACAGCTGCGCGATCCCGTGTGGCTGGGTAATCTGCCCCTGCCAGGCGGACCCGTCCAGATCGAAATCGAAGACCTCACGCTCTGCCCTCGCTACACCGCGTTGGTGTTCGAGAACGTAAGCGTTCAGCCTTCACCGCTGTGGCTGCAGGCCCGGCTGACCGCCGTCGGTCTGAGCCCGATCAACAACATCGTGGATCTCACGAATTGCCTGATGGCGGAACTGGCGCAGCCGATGCACGCCTTCGATCGCGCGAAGCTCCACGGCGACACCATTTGGGCGCGTCCCGCCCGCGAAGGCGAGCGCCTGGTCGCTCTGAACGATGAAGAGTATGTGCTCACGCCGGCAAACCTGGTGATCGCCGACGCCGCCGGTCCGATTGCGCTCGCCGGCGTGATCGGCGGCCGCGACAGTGCAATCTCGGCCTCAACCACCTCAATCGTTCTCGAAAGCGCGAACTTCAACGCCGCTAGCGTGCGGAAGACCTCTGCCGCGCTGAAGCTGCGCACGGACGCATCGATGCGCTTCGAGAAATCGCAAGACCCTCACAACACTGTCCGTGCCCTCGCGCGCGCCATTGACCTGTTGTCCGTGCTTTCGCCCCTGGCCAGGCTCGTCGGCGGTCTGGCGGATTGCGCCGCCCCATTTCGCGAACCGCCGGGCGTGCCGCTCGATCTCGACTGGCTGGCGCGCAAGCTGGGCCGCGAACTCGATGCCAAAAAAGTCGAGCACATTCTGAAAAGTCTGCAGTTCGGCGTCACCGAGATCCGACCGAAGCTGTTTTCGGTGACCGTTCCCACGTGGCGCGCGACGAAGGACGTCGCAATGCCCGACGACCTGGTGGAAGAAGTGGGCCGCATGATCGGTTACGACTCGATCGAGCCTCAACCTCCGCTCGTGCCCTGCGCACCCTCATTCGATCCTCCCGAGCGCGAGTTTTTGCGCGGCGTGAAGCGCGCCATCTCCGCCCAGGGCTTTACCGAAGTCTCAAATTATTCGTTTATCAGCGAAGAGGAGGCCCGCCGCCTGGGACTCGCGGTTGAAGCTCATGTTCGCGTCCTGAATCCGATCGCCGCGGGCCAGGAACTTCTGCGCACGTCTTTACTCCCGGGTATCCACCGCAACATTGTGGAGAACGCGAAGCACTTCGATCGGTTCCGCATATTCGAAACCGGCCATGAGATCCACAAGGGAGAAGGTGGCAAACCGGATGAACGCCCGCATCTGATGGCCGCCCTCTTCACAAAGGAAGACGGCAGCGCGGCCGGACTCCTTGAGTTGAAACGTACCGCCGAATGCCTCGCGCCCGGGTTGCACGTGCGCCCGGCAGCGCCGCGTTCGTGGGAACATCCTGCGCGATGCGCCGAACTCTGGTGGAATGGCCGCGAATTCGGTCGTCTCAGCGAAGTTCATCCCAGCCTGATTGAAAATGGCCGCGCCGCGGTGCTGGATATCGATCTGACCCTGCTGCAAGAGCTGACCCCGGCGCGCCCTAGCTTCAAACCGGTTCCGCGATTCCCCACGAGCGCCTTCGACCTCTCTGTAGTAGCCGATGCCCGCGAACTTGCCGGAACGCTCGAACTCGAGATTCGCCGCTTCGCGGGCGACCTCGCCGAATCGATCCAGTACGTACGCGAGTACCAGGGCGAACAGGTGCCCGCCGGCAAAAAAAGTGTCTCGTACCGCGTGGTCGTGAGTGCGCCGGACCGCACGCTCTCCTCCAACGAAATCACGAGCCTGCGCAACCGCATTATCGAAGGCCTGAACAGCCTGGGCTACGAACTCCGCGTCTGAAAGCCTTGTCTAGGCTGCTTCTTGCGTGCCTGCGGTTTCGTGCTTCTCAAGGCTGATCGGAGACGTGGCAGCGAGAATCGTCTCGGCACGTTCGGCTTCTTCCGGCGTGCCATGCACAACCAGCACGAACTTGTCCGCCTTAAGCTCACTTTCATACTTGATCGCACTTTGCTTCGGAATCCCCTGGCTCACCAGACCCGCTGCGACGGCGGAGAGACCGCCCACCACTGCGGCGGACTCCAGGGCGCCTACAAGAGCGGCCAGAAAAGGGCCACCAATCAACACCGGGCCGATACCAGGGACGAGAAAAACGCCGGCGCCAAAAAGCAGCCCCCAAATCCCGCCCCAGAATGCTCCCAAGCCGCCCCATGACTTCATCCGGTCGCCGGTGGTGTAATACCCCACCACTTTCTCCTGTGTGTGGTAATCCTTTCCGATGATGGAGACCTGCTTGATGTCGAAGGAGGCTTCGCTCAACTTTGCGACGGCCTGTTCAGCATCGGCATGACTCTCGTAGACTGCTACAACTGTATCGGGCAAAGCGACCCTCCGGCGATGAAAATCGACAACAAATTGGCATTGTAGCTCCCCCGGTCAGTGACCAGTATGAAGTTTGCGTGACGATTCCACAAACGCCGCGTCCGCACCTCCGATCTGTGAGGCATGGCAAGACGGCGAACAGTGCAGAGTCTGAATCCAGGGACAAGGCAGGCTACTGAACGGGTGGCGGGTTTCCTTCTGTTCGGCGCCTCCAAATTCCATGGCGACCGTGCTTCGACTGCTCGCCAGCGAGACCGGAACGTCACTGGGATACAAACCGGTTGCGGCAAAGGCAGGGGACATCATCGAGCTCTATGCGGTGGGCTTGGGGCCGACCAGTCCGGCGGAGCCGGCGGGCCAGGTATTTGTGGGAGCAGCGCCCACCACGAACACCGTAACCCTGCTGATAAACAACTCCAGCGTGAATCCTTCGTTTGCTGGCTCGTTGAGCGGCGCAGGCCTTTACCAGATCAACCTGACGGTGCCGCCAGGGAAAAGGACGGGAGACGTGCCTCTTACGGGGACCGTGGGTGGGGCTCAGACGCAGCCGGGAGTGCTGATTTCGCTGCAATAGAAGGTCAGGGCATATGCTGAAAGCAAGCGAGAAAGCAGCGTGAGAAGAAAGATATGACGATCACCATCCGACCAGAACATGAGGTCCGAAGAGGCATGGCTGCTCGAAAACAGAGACGAAATCGACGAGAGGATCGAACGCGCCTTCGCTCAGTTCGAGCAGGGCGAGTTTTTTTCTGCTGAGGAGTCACGGGCAGATTTGGATAAACGGAAAGCCCCGTGGCTGCGTGAACATCGCGGTTAATGGAATTGCGTTTACGATGTTTCACCTGAAGCTCAGAACCTCGCCAGGGATAGCGTAACACTGGCCAACCGCATAGACGAAGAATTCAGAGAGTTGTTTCTATTGTCAGGCCGAATGCCGATCGGGGCATACTCGCCTCTTACCCGATTCTTGACGTTTATCGGCCGGATTCGAGACCTGTTGGCCTCATTTGTGGTACTTCGCGGTAGGTGGTGGTAATCGAAGGCACTCTGGGGAACGACCATAAACGGATTTCTACTTCTTCTTTTCCAGCAGCGCCTTTACCTCGGCCGGCAGTGCAAACCGTTCGGCAGGAATCGTCACGTTGTAGGCGATCTTGTTGAACTTCATCACGATGCTCTGGCTCATCGCGTTCTCAGTCATCGCAAAGGGCGTAAGGATACCTTGCACCATCCGAAAATCGGACATCGTGGCCTGCGTCGAAATTTCGCCCAACGGCGACGATAGAACGGCCGCCGTCCTCACCAGAAGCCCTGAATCGCGGTCGAAGTAGAACGTCTCGGGCCGCCCCTCTTTGGGCGTCATCTCCACCTTCCACGCAGGTTTGCCGTTCACATCTTCCGACCCCGTGGTGCGCGCCTCTTTATAAACGTCCCGCCACGTCGTGATGAGCGCCAGCGTAGCGGCCCGTTTAGCGGTAATCTTCTCTTCACCCTCCAGAATCCGCGGACCCTGCAGTGCGCTGTTCTCCCACGCCGTCTCGCCGTCGAAGCCCTCTTCGATCTTGCCGATCCCGGCGAACTCCATCGCCGTCCAGGATTTCTCGCCCTCTTCGAAGATCGTAACTTCGCCCGAAATATTCCGCCCCTCAATTTCGACCGTGCCCGTCATCGACATGTTCTTCGCCCTGGCGTAAGCCTCCACGCCGCCGCTGCGGTCGACATAGCGCTGCAGCAGACTGTCGCCCGTCGGCATGTCGCCCGCCAGAGCAAGCGACACTGCGAACGTGAGGAGGGCGCCGGAGCGCGTGAGTAACCGCATGCCTAAATTGTGACAGCCTCGCGCTTTTCTTCAGGAGCGCCGGCGAACCCTACGTACTGTACCTCTTCTTCAAGAGGAATTCCCCACTGCACCTCGATCCGCCGCTTCAGTTCCCGGATCACACCCGCGAGGTCGCGCGCCGTGCCGCAGCCCGCGTTGTAGATCAAATTCGCGTGGTAGTCGGCAACGTGGATATCGCCCGCCCTCATGCCCTTCGCACCTACTTGTTCCAGGAACCACGCTGACGGAACCTTGCCTTCGATAATCACTTTCGGCGGGATCTCCTCGACCACGCGCGCCGGCAGATCGGCCAGGAGGAAGTTCTTGAAAATGCTGCCCGCGCATTTCATGGTCGGCGGATACTTCCGGTTGCGAATCTCCAGAATCTTATCGGCCGTCTCTCGCAGTACGGCAGCCTCGCCCCTCTCCATGTCGAGTTCGGCCGATACGATAATCCAGTCTTTGTGCCGCTTGAAGATACTCTCGCGGTAACGGAACTCGCACTGGGCATTATTGAATTCCCGCATGGCAGTGCCATCAAAAAATCGCACGTGCGAAATCCGCTCCATAATCGAATGCCCGTACGCCCCTGCGTTGCCGTAGATCGCCGCGCCCGCAAGTCCGGGGATGCCGGTCATCGTCTCGAGACCCTTCAACCCCGCGTCGACAGTGAAATCGACGAGAGCCTGAAGTGACGCGCCGCCATCCACATGCACGGTCAACCCGCCCGCGCGGATGTCTGAATTCGAAAGCTTCAAAACCACGCCGCGAAAACCGGCGTCGGAGACGATGAGGTTCGTCCCGCCGCCGATCACAACCGTTTCCAGACCGCTGTCCCGCGCGATGCGCCACGCGCGCATGAAGCTTTCCGGAACAGCGGTCTCCGCGAACAGGTCGGCCGGTCCGCCGATGCCGAATCGCGTATAACTCGAAAGCGGAACGTCGCGAAGAACAGTGGTGTCGGGCAGCGCGGAGAGTTCTGCGAACGTCTCCTCAACGCGATTCATTGCTCTAATTATAGGTATTGACCTTATGAAAAACACTTTCCCGGGATTTCCTCCGGAAGGCATCGCATTTCTGCGCAATCTGAAGAAGCACAACGACCGCGAATGGTTCACGCCCCGGAAGGCCGTTTTCGAAGAGACCGTGAAGAAGCCAATGATCGAACTCGTCGGAGCCATTCATCGCGAGATGCTGCGCTTTGCGCCGGATTATGTCGGCGAGCCCGCGAAATGCGTCTACCGCATCTATCGCGACACGCGGTTCTCGAAGGACAAGACGCCTTACAAGACCTATGCCTCAGCCTTGTTCCTGCGCAATGGCTTCGACAAGTACTCAGGCTGCGCCGGATACTATTTCGCGATCTCGCCGGAGAACATCGAGGTCGCGGGAGGCGTGTACACGCCGGACCGCGACGTCCTGCAGGCCGTGAGGCAGCATCTCGCGGACAACCACAAAGACTTCCGCAAGACCTTCGAAACGGCCAAAGTCAGGAAACTCTTCGGCGAACTCTCGGGCGAAAGTCTGACCCGGGTTCCCAAAGGCTTCGATGCCGATCATCCCGCAGCCGATCTGCTTCGCCGCAAGCACTATCTGCTCGACGCGCACATCGATGCGGCTCTCGCCACAACGCCGAAACTGCTGGCCGAAATCGTGACGCGGATCGAGGCCATGACGCCGTTCATCGAGTTCCTGAACGATCCGCTGCTCAAGCGCCACGCGAAGGAGCGCCAGAAGAAGCAGTTTCTGGCATGACGGCTTTTGGTGTCTCTTTTGGTAACGTGGAGTTTCAGATGGTAAAGACCTGGTACGGGCGGCGCATGAACGCCTGGGAGATGGATCTCGCTACGCGGTCTACCGATCGCGTAGTGCGTCCTTTCGACTGGGGCCTCGACTGGACCGCCAACTGGCCATTCGAATCCAGCGCTGCGGACCCGGAAGCCCGCATTCGCGAACTCAACCGTATCGCGCTCGATCGCAGCGCCGAATTCTTCGACTATCGGCCGCCGACCGATTTCCGCATCGAGAACTCCTGGCTTCGCTTCACATCTGCCATCGACTCTCCGTACCCTCTGAACAATACCGTCCACGCCCGATATTTCCCAGCCAACCCCAGGTTCAAACGCGGGCATAAAGCAGTAGTCGTGCTTCCACACTGGAATGCAAGTCCGCAGCAGCACGTAGCGTTGTGTGAGGCCATCGCAAAGCTCGGCATCTCGACGCTGCGCATCAGCCTTCCCTACCACGACCGCCGCATGCCGCCGCCGCTCACGCGCGCGGACTATGCGGTGTCATCCAACATCGGCCGCACGCTCGACGCCACGCGCCAGGCTGTGATCGACGTACGCTCCTGCTATGACTGGCTGGAGCAACGCGGCTATACCGATCTCGGCATCGTCGGCACCAGCCTCGGTTCCTGCTACGCCTTCCTCGCCGCCGCGCACGACCCCAGAATCCGGGTGAACGTATTCAATCACTGCTCCACCTACTTCGCCGACGTGGTGTGGACAGGCCTCTCGACGCGTCACATTCGTCAGGGAATTGAAGATCACATCGATGTGGATCGCCTGCGCGCCGCCTGGGATTGCATCAGCCCCGTGCATTACATGGATCGGTTCGCATCGCTGCAAAAGCGGTCATTCTTTCTCTACGCCACCTACGACACCACATTCCTGCCGGAGTTCTCGCGCCAGGTGCTGGAACACATACGGCAGCGCGACGTCGATCACAAATTGGTGGTGATGCCCTGCGGCCACTACACCCTCGGTGAAGCGCCCTTCAAGTTCTTAGTCGGATACCATATCTGCTCGTTCCTGAAACGGAACTTGTAGCGCCGCCAGCCGAGCGGAAAACTCTTATTGTTGATCGCGCCGGAATAAGACCAGCAAGACATTGATCTGCTCTGGCCGGCCGAATTAGAACCATGCGCCGGAATTTGTCGCTACGCCTGCGGCAGCAAGTCGACCTGCTCGCCCCTTTCCCGGTTCCCCTCCGGGAAAGCCGGGGGGACCCCAACGCGTCAAAGCGCGACTCCCCCACAAGAGGGCATATCCCACTTGTGGATTCTCACGGAAGCCGCGACCGGGAGGGAGCAGTCACCGCTACTCCCCGAAAATCTCCGCGGGCCTACCCCAATCGCCGCTAAACACAATCTGGTCCAGGCTCTTGCGCGTCCGGTCGCCGGGTTGCGTCTTCTCCTCATCGATATATCCGATCGCAAACGCCGCGCCGATATCGAAATCGTCCGGCACATGGAACTCGGCTCGTGCGCGCTGAGCATCAAAGCCCCCCATAAAGTGCGCATGCAACCCATCGGCGGTCGCTTGAAATGCCAGAGCCGCGGATGCCGCGCCGGTATCATGCAATCCGAAGCGATCCGGAGCACCGTTCTGGGTGAAGGTTTTTTTACCTGCCGAAAATCCGATCGCCCACGCCGTTTTCGCCCACTGCTGATTCTTCTCCACAAGCAGTCCGAGAACTTTCGCGAATGCCTCAGGCTGGTCCCGCGTGGCGACCACAAAGCGCCAGGGCTGTTCATTGAAACAGGATGATGCCCAGCGCGCCGCTTCGAAAAGATTGCGCAAGGTTTCTGGTTCCACGGGACGGTCCAGGAACTGCCGGGGGCTCCACCTGCCCCTGATCACCTCGTGCAGGCCTGCTGTGGGACCGGCTGTGACTGAAGAAGACATATGAGTATTGTGACCCGATTCGCCTCAAATTAGTCAAGTTTCCGCGCCTCGAACCTCACACAGACGCTAGAATTTGATTTGCCATTACAAAATGTCAGATAAAAAACTGCAGGTCATCCCGCTCGGCGGACTCGGCGAGTTCGGCATGCACATCATGGCCCTTCGCTATGGCGACGACATCGTCGTAATCGACGCCGGCATGATGTTCCCGGAGGCGGAACTGCTCGGTGTCGATATCGTCACGCCGGATCTCACCTTCCTCAAGGAAAATCGCCAGCATGTGCGCGCCTTACTGCTGACGCACGGACACGAGGATCACATCGGCGCCGTCGCATTCTTTCTCGCCGAATTTCAGGTACCCGTCTACGCGACGGCATTCACCTTATCTCTTGTAGAACGGCGTCTCGAAGAGTATGAGGTGGAAGACGAGCCCGTTCTGCGAGCCGTCAAACCGAAGGACATCGTCGAAATCGGCCCCTTCAAAGTCGAGTTCATTCACGTCACTCATTCCATCGTGAGCTGTGTTGCTCTTGCGATTACAACGCCGGTGGGCGTGATCATCCATACCGGCGATTTCAAGGTCGACCCCACTCCCACCGATAACGAACTCTTCGATCTCCATACGCTCGCCGATTACGGAAAGCGCGGCGTCCTTCTCCTGCTCTCCGATTCCACCAACTCAGACCGCCCCGGCTATTCAGACTCGGAACGCGCGGTGCGGCCGCGTCTCGAGGACGTCTTCAATCGCTCCGAGAGCCGCTTGTTCGTCTCCTGTTTCAGTTCGTCGATTCACCGGCTCCAGCAGATCATCAATCTCTCCGAAGAGTTCGGGCGCAAGGTCGCGCTGGTCGGCCGCAGCATGATTGCGGTGACGGAAATCGCGCACAATCACGGATTCATTCAGATCCCCGATAACGTCCTGATTCGACCGCAGGACGTGATGACCACAAAGCCGTCGAAGGTAACGGTGCTGATTTCGGGCACGCAGGGAGAGCCGATGTCGGCGCTGTCGCGCGTGGCGGTCGACAACCACAAGCAGATTTCGATCGCGCCAGGCGACATGGTGGTGCTCAGTTCCCGCATTATTCCTGGAAATGAGAAGACCATTTTCCGCATGATTGACCATCTTTCGAAGCGCGGCGCGGACGTTCTGTATGGCTCCATGAATCCGCCGCTGCATGTTTCTGGACACGGATCGATGGAGGAATTGCGCCTGGTGCTGAATCTGGTGCGCCCGCGTTATTTCGTGCCGATTCACGGCGAGTATCGCCAGCTCGCCAAGCACGCCCGACTCGCCGAACATCTGCGTAACGTCGGTCTCGAAGAAACTTTCATCTGCGAGACCGGTGACGTACTGGAACTGGATCAGCGGGGCGCGCGGAAGGCGGGGCGCGTCACGGTGGGCCGCATCTGCATCGACTCCGGAGCCGTGGGAGAGGTAGTGGGAGAGATGGTGGTTCGCGATCGCCGTTTGATCTCGGAAGACGGCATTGTGCTGCCGATCATCGCGATCAACAAACATACCGGTAAAATTGAGAGCGCCCCTGAAATCGTCAGCAGAGGATTCGGTCTCGAGAGCGATGCGGATTTCATGCGTGGTGCGCGCGAGGTAGTTGTAAGGACCCTCGAAGGTTCGAGCGCGGAGGAAAAGATGGATGTAGGCGTGATGAAGGAGAAGATTCGCTCCGACCTCAAGCGCTACATCCACCGCAACGCCGAGCGCAGGCCCATGATCATGCCCGTAATCATGGAAATCTGACCGCGCGATGGCGCCGGCGTTCCTGTCGCCGGTGATTTACCGGTGCATCGCCGAAAAGTCGAATTGCCCCAGATACATCGGCTTCGAAACGGGTGGCGTGGTTTTCCCGCCGTCGATAGGATAAGGCCCCCCGGTGAGTGTCGGAAAGCCCCAGATTTCACCCGTGTTGAGGTTAACAACCATCTTTCCCTGGACGAGTGCCAGTCCATCCGGACTGCGAAGATTGGTGTACCCTGGCTCGACATAGATCCCGGCGTTCTGGGCCTGCACCGGCGAGGGTGCGTAGTATTGGCGAACGACAAGGATCGCAAGCAGTACGGCTATGGCGGTAAGTATGAGTTGCGTATAACGGCTATTCATCGTATTTATCTCCCCTTTTAAAGCTTGCCAGCAAGCCGTGTCGAAAGGCAACTCAGACGGGCGCCCGCAATTCTTCACTGAGCCAATCCGATACTCAGTTCCCGCCTGCCTTTCTGCCGCGACAGTTCCCAATCAAACGCGACCCTCGAAACGCACACCGAAGTGAACAGATTGGTAATGAGCCCGATCACAAGCGTAGCGGCGAAGCCCTGCACCGCCGGCGTTCCAAAAAAGAACAGGAACGCGCACGAAACGACCGTTGTGACATGCGTATCGACCAGCGTCGCGAATGCCTTCGAGAAGCCGCTTGCAAGCGCACTGACAGCCGTCTTTCCAGCGCGCACTTCTTCACGTATCCGCTCGAAGATCAGAACGTTGCTGTCCACCGCCATGCCAATCGTCAGGACCACGCCCGCAATGCCCGGCAGCGTCAAAACAGCTCCAAAGCAAGCCAGCGCCGCGAGCAGCAAAACTCCGTTCAAAGCCAGCGCAAGCGTCGCATTCGCGCCGGCCCAACGATAATAAATCAGCATCGCCGCCACTACTGCTCCGACTCCCGCAACGGCCGCTTGCATTCCGTGACGAATTGAGTCGGCGCCGAGTGAAGCCTCGACGACTTTCTCCTGGATGACCTCGACGGCTGCGGGAAGGGCTCCCGATTTCAGGTCAATCGCCAGGTCCTGTGCCTCTGCGACGGTCCTTGCGCCGCGTATCTGTCCCGAGTCGCGAATCACGTCTTCAATCACAGGTGCGCTCAGAATCTCGTCATCCAGCACAATCGCGGATCTCTGATTGATGTGAGCTCGCGTGTACTGCTCGAATCGAATCGCGGCATCCTGAGTCAGGGTGAATGTCGTGACGGGCTCCTGCGGGTTGGCCGCACCGACACGGGCGTCGCGCAGATCGGTGCCGCGAATGACAGGATGATTGTTGACGAGATACCAGGTCTGCTCACCGTCGCGTACCGGCCGCGTTGCGATCAGCTTTCCGTCCGCCGGCAAAACGCCCGAATACTGCGCCATTGCCTCCGAGCGATCCGCAAAAGGGCCTGCTTCGACGGAATACCACTCCAGCACGGCGCGGCTCTGAAGCAAGTTCCTCATTCTGCCAGGATCGTTAACGCCAGGCAACTGGACCAGTAGTTCGTTGCCGCGGCTTCCGTAAGGCTGCACTGGCGCCTCCGATAGGCCGTAAGCGTTAATTCGCCGAACCAATATCTGACGGGTCTGCTCCACCACTTCGCGTTGTTCCGCGATGGAGCCGCCTTGCACTTTGACTCGAAGAATCAGGCTGGCTCCGCCCCTCAGGTCAAGCCCCAGGCGCAAGGGAATTCTGGTCAGCACAAACGCGCTGACCAGAATCAGCGCAACAATAAATCCCGCCCTCTGAAGCAATCCGCGATTCATTGCGCGCCTCGCGTCTGCGGCGAAATGCGAGATTCGGTCCACCGTGCTGCAGTGTTCTCCCAGGCGAGCAGAATCGGGCTGGCAACGAATATCGACGAAAATGTTCCCACCACAATTCCGATGACCAGCGCCAGTGAGAATCCCCGAAGCACCGGACCTCCGAAGAAAAACAGGGAGAGCGCCGTGATAAGCGTCAGTCCGGACGTAAGCACGGTACGACTCAGAGTTTGATTAATGCTGCGATTCACGGTGTCGATGAAGGACTCCCGAGTGCCCGTTCGCAGATTCTCGCGAATCCGGTCGAACACCACGATAGTGTCGTTCATCGAATATCCGATGAGGGTAAGAAATGCCGCCACAACCGTCAGCGAAATCTCCTGATCGAGCAGCGAGAACAAACCGAGCGTGATGAACGCATCGTGAAGCATGGCGATAACGGCGGCAACGCCGTACCGCAAACGGAATCTCCAGCCGAGATACAAAAGCATTCCACCGGACGCGCCTCCGGTGGCAAGCAGCGCCTGACGCCGAAGATCGGCGCCAACCTCAGGCCCAATCACCTCAAAGCTGCGAATCGAGAAGGTGGCGCCCGTGCTGGAGAGCGCCTCCCGAATTGTCTGACGAAGGGAGGTAAGATCGCCGCCGCTCGTCAGTTGAACCGAAATGAGCACCTCATTCGATCCCGAAAGATCGTGGGCGGCGAGCACCGATGCGCCATTCACGCGTTCGGAGACTGCCGCGCGAATACGCTCGATCGGCGGTGTCCCATCCCAGAGAACATCCATAAGCGCGCCGCCGCGAAACTCGATACCGTATCGAGGACCTTGTTTGATGATCAGGCTGGCCGTGCCTGCAAGAAGAAATACCAGTGAAGGCAGGATGAACCACCATTTCCTGCCGGCGAAATCGAAATGAGTATTTTTGAAAAATTCCATGGAAAGCCTCTCGTCGTGAACGTGAACAGAAGTTGACATGCATAGAAATGCGCAGAGCCACGCGCACAGCACGTGGACCATGTTTCACGGTTTTCCGATTGATTTACGAGAGGCTGGGAGGGGGACGTCGGTGAAGAGGACCGTAATATTGCGCGAAACAAATACCAGGTCCGACGTACTCATCAATGCGAGTGGATGATGAAAGGACCTCAAGGGTCGCGGCACGGCGTCCCGGCGCTGAACCCTCGAACTGTGGCCGCGGAAGCTTCTGGATCGCTCCCGAATCGATGGAGATTCGCGGCGCGGATGGTGCCGCCATTCCGGTGACGGGATCTCGCCCGAACTGGGGATGACACGAAGCGCCCAGCAGCAGTGTGAGCGCGAAGCCGCAAACCAGGATCCAGAGCGGATTGGTGCTTCGGCGCATCACCCTCAGCTTAACCCAACTAAAGATCTGCCGGCCACGTTCTCCCTTGTAGGGACTCCCGGCATATCGCAGAGATCTGCGCACGCCCCTCTTGCCGAATGACCGGATTATGGTATATGTAGAAGCGATAGGCGTGTTCTTTGATGATGAAATCAGATCTGCCCCAGGGTACTCTCGACCTTCTGATCCTGAAGATTGTTGCGCTGGGACCTGTCCACGGGTACGCAATCGCGCAACGTTTGCAACAAGTATCTCGCGACGTAGTCCAGGTTCCCCAGGGATCTCTCTACCCGGCGCTGCACCGGCTCGAGAACCGCGGTCTGCTTGGCGCGGATTGGAACAAGACCGAATCCGGTCGTGACGCGAAAGTCTATAACCTGACGAGGAAGGGGCGGGCGCAGCTTGAAAAAGAAACCGCAAGCTGGGAGCGGTTGACGACCGCTGTCGGCCTCATTTTGCGGCTTACCGAGGAAGGCGCGAAATGAACTGGTGGCAACGGCTCTCGCGTCGCCGGCAGATGGAGGAAGAACTTGATAACGAGGTGCAATTCCACGTCGAGCAGCATGCGGCTGACTTGATGGCGCACGGGATCGACCCTGAGAACGCGCGGCGGCAAGCCAGGCTGGTAATCGGAGGTCCGGAGCAGGTGAAGGAGAGTTGCCGGGACGCGCGTGGCACTCGCTGGCTGGAGGAACTGCTGCAGGACTCACGGTATGCGGCGCATGTGCTTCGACAGAATCCGGGCTTCCCGGCAGTCAGTGTGCTGACCCTGGCCCTGGGTATCGGCGCGACTACAACGATCTTCAGTGCGGCGAACCCTATTCTGTTCGAGCCGCTTCCGTACCCTCATGCGGACCGCATCGCGACTGTCTCATACAAAAGCGCCGATGGATCTCGTGGCCCCCAGGCTTTCGGCACCTGGCGCGAGCTTGCGGCGCGCAGCCGCCTCTTCGATGCCTTCGCCGTGTTCAAGCCATGGCAGCCGACGCTGGCAGGGCCTTTCGAGCCCGAGCGACTGAACGGATATCGTGTCACGTCGGCGTATTTCCATGTGCTCGGTGTGGCGCCGGCCCTGGGACACGACTTCAATCCGGCCGACGATCGGCGCGGAGGTCCCAATGTCGTTATCCTCAGCGACGCCGTCTGGCAGCGGCGCTTCCACGGTGACTACGCGATTGTGGGGCGCCAGATCACGCTTGATGACAATCTCTACACAGTGGCAGGCATAATGCCTGCCACGTTCCAGAATGTATCGGCGCCATCGACCGGGATCTGGTCGCTCCTGCAGTATGATGCTTCGCTTCCCGCCAACGGCCCGGAGTGGGGACAACACCTCGGCATGGTCGCACGGCTGCGGCAGGGCATTGCGATGGAGCAGGGGAAACGGGAGCTTGACGAAATCGCCCGCCGTCCGGTGTCCGAGTTCTCCAGACCTTCCTGGTGCTCCATGAACCACGGTTTGATCGTAAACCCCTTGCGGGATGACGTAACGCGCGGCGTCAAACCGGCACTGCTGGCGTTGTTGGGCGCTGTCATTCTGGTGCTGGCTATCGCCTCTGTGAATGTTGCCAATCTTGTGCTGGCTCGCGGGGCCCAACGGCACAGCGAGTTCGCCATGCGAACAGCGCTGGGAGCCGGACGAACTCGCCTGCTCCGCCAGTTGCTCGTTGAGAGCCTGCTGCTGGCCGTGATGGGAGGTTCTCTCGGAATGGCCCTCACAGGAATCGGCGTGCGCGCTCTGGTGGCCCTGAGCCCTCCGGACATGCCACGGCTGGATGCTATTCAGGTCAATATGCCTGTCTTCATCTTCGGCTTTGGGGTGACGGTCCTGATTGGGCTCGCGGTCGGGCTCACCCCGGCCCTCCATGCGTCGCAAGGCGACTTGCATGTCGGCCTGGAACAAAGTTCGCGGCGTTCCACCGGAGGTCAGCAACTGACCCGCCGAGCGCTGGTCGTCACTGAGGTCGCTCTCGCGCTCTTGCTACTCGTAGGCGCAGGCTTACTACTCCGCAGTCTCGAGCGACTGTTCGCCGTCGCTCCGGGCTTCAATCCCTCGCATGTGCTGGCCATGCAGGTGCAGGTCTCATCGGCCCATCGGTTCCCCGACGGCCCTGCGATTCACCGGTTTTACGCTCAGGCGCTGGATGCTGTCACCCGCGTCCCTGGTGTCGAACGAGCTGCCTTCACCAGCCAGTTACCGCTGAATGCCGACCCCGTGGAAGTATACGGCGGGCACTTCGAGAACGACAACAATCCCAGCGACAACAGCGCGGCGTTTCGATCGGCGGTAACCCCGGGCTACTTCGAATTGATGGGAATTCCGCTCATCCGCGGTCGGCTGTTCGCGGCGGGCGATATGGAACCCGGTGCGGTGAGGCCGGTGCTCATCAACCAGTCGTTTGCGCGGCGCAAATTCCGCGGCCAGGATCCGATCGGCAGGCGGGTTCGTTTCGGCGGACCGGACAACCGTCCGTGGGATGTCATCGTGGGCGTGGTCGGCGATGTGAACCAGATGTCCCTCGCGGCCGGCCAGGCGGATACTGTGTACGTCACGACTGCCCAGTGGCTCTGGGCCGATAACCTGCTGTGGCTGGTCGTCCGGTCTCACGGAGACGCGGCCGCGCTGGCTCCCGCCGTGCGGAAGGCCGTTTGGTCGGTCGACAAGGACCAGCCCATCGTACATGTGGCCACCATGGAGTCGTTAGTGACGGCATCCGCGGAGCAGCGGCGTTTCGCTCTCACCTTGTTCGAAGCATTCGCACTGGCGGCTCTCCTGCTCGCAGGTATAGGCATCTTTGGCATCCTCTCCGGCAGCGTGACTGAGCGGATACGCGAGATCGGCGTGAGGTCGGCGCTCGGCGCTTCCCGTGGTGACATACTCGGACTGGTTATTCGCGAAGGAATGACGCTTACCGGACTCGGCGCCGCACTGGGGCTGGGCGGCGCGGTGTTTGCGACCCGCGTCCTCGTGAGCCTGTTGTTTGGCGTACCTCGGCTCGACCCGATCACTTATCTCGGGGTGGCCGCATTGTTGGGCGGCGTGTCTGCCGTCGCATGTTTGATACCTGCGTGGCGTGCGATCCGAGTCGACCCCGCAATGGCGTTGAGGGCAGAGTAGCGATATTTTCCCGCGCGCTGCTGCGCTATCAGGGTAAAAGCACCTCAAGATCCGCCCGGTATCCGCGACCTGTCTTGGTTCAGCCTGAAATGGAGATAGGGCGCTCTCCGTTGGTCAGTATCCGCCCTTCAGGCGGGGATTTTCAAGGCATTTGGGTCTACCGATCCGGATATATCGTCGCTGAGCAATAGTCTGCTTCACGCCCCGCATCGGGTCGCTAAACACTGCGCTAATCGCGGGCGAACCCCACGGCGAGCGGCGAGTTACTCTGCGAGTCGGCGACAAACCGTCAACATGGTCAGCGAAGCGCATTCGTTGTTATGAATTCGTTACAGGCACGTATTTCTCCTTATTTCATAGATTACTTGCTTGACGCCGTTCAGCGCCCCTCCTCCGGCTGACGCGCTTGCCTCACTGTTAATCACACAGAATCCGTGTCAGTGACAAGACTTGCCTCTTCAATAGCGGGGATACAAAAGAGGATCACTTCCGCGCGTGCCACTTAGCCGGACCCTGCTCAGCTCCATGAAGCCCTGCGTATTCCACTATGCCGGGGAAGAAAGGAACTTACGAACCCAGGACCCGCCTTTGCACCTGGCGCGAGCGCGGGGTATTGAAACCCCGGATTCACGCAAATAGCTCGAAAAAAAATCACAAAAATAAAAATCGCAATTTTCCGCAGCAAACTGGCTGAAAGCGTAATATCATGCTTGAAGAAAAAGATAAACCCTTCGATGGCGTGCTTCCTGTCTTTTGCGGCTTAATTGGCCGGACAAATCGTACGAACTGCCGGCATTCTGGAGGAGCCGGAGGCTGGACGATGCAGTTTTAGCTGGTTGAGGCAGTTCAAAAGGCTTTCTTCCGAAAACTCCTCCTGCATACTTTTGAACGTAGCTTTCCGGTGAAAGGTGTCAGCGAAATGAGCGGAGACGATTCGAATCCTTCCAAAAATCAGTGGCCTGGTATTAATCGGCGCGACCTCGCTAAACTGTTGGCCGGAGGTGCCGGAGCGGGGCTCCTTGCCTCGATCGCCAAAGGCCAGAAGCCGCCTTTGAGACCCCCGGTCAAAAGCCCTCCTCCGACGGTGCAGTTGGGAAATTCGGCTGTCGTCCAGTGGACTGACACGCTGCTTGCACCGGCGGTGGTCGTAACGGGAGCCTGTTATTACAACGGAATTGTCGCCGTAGCATCGCAGAACGGCGCTTTCGCGACAGTCATCTGTTCCGATATTCACGACGGCGCCTTGAGCCAGGGCATCCCTAACGTCGCCGGCTATTTCCAGACTCCAGTGGGATTCCAGGGAAATACAATAGCCACGCTGAACAACGGCTCGAACATCGCGTTCCTGACCGTCGGCGATGTAAACAACACAGGCACAATCACCCCTCCGGCAGCCAGAACCCCACAAAGTAATCTTCTACCCATCTATGGGGGGGACGCTCTCGCATATGTCGATATTTCCGGCAACCTGACGGCAATTCAGATTACCGGAGATGAGCAATATACGATTCTCTGGTCGGGACCGGCCATTACTGGTGCGCTGGGTTCGCTTACGCTGTCGCAGGCTACCAATAGCCTTCTGGTGATCACCAATTATCAAGGCACTGTAACGGTGATGAATATTGCAGGGGCCAGCGCCACAAATCCGCCCCAGGTGCTCACCACCATCAGCAATCTCGGCTATCAGCCGTTAGGCGCAAGTGCCGACGGCAATAACATTTATTTGATCTCGTACGTCCTTGATAATACTACTCAAAAGAGTTATTACCAGCTGAGCGCCATTAGTTTGAGTAATTACTCAAGCCTGTGGAGCACCCCGCTATCTTCCCAGCCGAGCCCACCGCTGTCAATCAATGGCATACTCTACTTCGTCGACGCCGGTGGCGCGTTCCGGTCGGTGGACGCCGGTACGGGAACGCCAGGGTGGTTCACCGCCGTTCCCGGCTGTGATAACACCACGCCGTTCTATGCGGAAGATGGAAATGCGTATATTTGCAGTCCGGCCGGCATTCTCTATGGTTTTGCTCTTCTGTCTCAGGGCGCCAACGCGGTCACTTACAATATGGGCAGCGAAAGCATCCTGCTGGGAGTCGAAAACTCCATCTGCTTCGTTCTGAACCAGAATGGAGCGGCTGTTTCCGGAGTTGATGTCGCCGGCGAGATCCATGGGTTCTCCTGCGACAGTACGCTCATGGCGGATAACTACGTCGCCGGCACGGGTCCTACCGCCCCGGCGACTGAGCCGGACTCGCCTGCGTACACCAGCGTGATCCTGCTGCTGGACCCCAACAACAACCCACGCACATACAAGAACGTTCGTATTCAGGCCTCCGATACGACCACCATCATGTCCGGCGGCCAAACGTATAGTCTGAATCCCAACGGATCCCTCTGGCTGACCACCGACGGCGGTGGATACCTCACCATAGTCACCCCGGCGACCGATGTCCAATCTCCGGCCCTCTATTTATGGAGTGACTTCATGGCGCGTACCGAATCGCTGGTGATCTATCCTGATCACGCGACAATTAACAGCCTCGCCGCGAAGCAGGGAAGCGATTATCAGAGCGCAACGGCCTTCGACGGGTCGAGCGTGCTCGCATCCATGGGTTCCGGCGGCCCGGACCCCAACCAGGTAGCGATGTCGATCGCAAACACGCTGGGCAGCGGTTCCGTCGTACCACCTCCCACCTCATACTCTTCCTATACCGCGAGCTCCACTAACCTCGCTTATCAGCCCAGTCAGGGCTCCACAGCACGATCGTTCAGCCCGGGTTCCTCAGAGACTGCCTACACCGACATTACGAACGGCGCCGTCACCTATACGCCGGGTCCTCCTCCCGCCTCTCCCGTCGCAGCGGCGGCCAGCTTTCTCGGCTTCGACGACTTCAAAAACGACATCGTGAAGGGAACGAAAAAGATCGGGCGACTTGCTGTGGATGTAGGTAATGACGTCGTTCACACAATAACGGCGGTCACAGGCGAAATCTACCAGTTCACGGTCACCGCTATCGAGGATGCCATCAATGTAGTGTCCGGATTTATCAGGTCAATCATTGCCGACATAGGGAAGGCGGTCGAGTGGCTCAGTCAGATCTTCAGCTGGAAAGATATCGTAGCCACGCACACCGCAATCAAGACCTACGTCATGGGTACGGCACAGCAGGTAAGAAGCTATATCAACACCGATATTGCCAGTCTCCAGATGAGACTGGACACTTTCTTCAGTGATGCTCAACAGACCGTTCAGCAGGCAGTAAACAATATCAACTCGCAGATCGGAGGCCAAACGCTGCAGTCCCAGCAGCAAAATGGAAACGATCCGAAGGCAGGATATAACGCAAACGGAGCGAGTGGCTATGCCCCTTCCAACTCGATGACCTCCAAGACGCGGACCAACCAGAAGAAGTCAAAGAACGTGAAACTGGGGCCCGCTGTGCCCCTCTCCCTGTTGCAGGTGCAACAAAAGGCAGAAGGATACATAACCGGTATTCCCGCGGCGCTGGGTTCAACTCTGCAGGACCTCAAAAATGCCATCGATACCTTCCTTGACACCTTTAAGCTCCTGGTTACCGACCCCACAAAGTTCGTGAAGCACGCCTTCGAGGATTTTCTCGTTGTCCTTGGCGATGTTGCAGCGGTAGTGCTGAAAGCCCTGAACATAGTGATCGATATTGTTCTTGGCGACATCGCTGACCTTCTCGATACCACGCTCTCGCTGATTACCGGAACCGTCGATATTCCGATCATCTCGGAGCTGTTCCAGCTGATTTTTGGAGGACCGGTCACATTTCTCGATCTGGCCGCGTGGCTCATTGCCATTCCCACGAGCATTGTCATGAATGCAGCCAAATTAGGGTCGTCATTAGGGTCGTCCGGTAGACTTGGATCCAGCAATCCCAATACGCAACAATGGGCGTATTTGTTCTCGAACTTCATCGGTTGCCTGTTCGACGCGGACAATGACGCAATGAATGCAAATGCCATCAGTGCGGTCAATATTCTGGATCTCGCTGTGGGCTGCATCACGTACGGCCTGAGCTGTCCTTCAAGTTTCAACGGCAACGATCCGTTAATCTTCTATTACGCTTTCGGATCGGTTCCTCTGCTGATCAGCACGATCAACATAGTACTGGCAGCAAACGGATCGGCCGCGGCCGAGGGTTTCAATTTATCGACTTACGTCCTCGTTACAGCTTACGGTCTCTTCAATATGATCTCCGGCGTGTTTAACAGTTTCACGAATCCCGCCGAGTTCTCCGATCCGGACCATCTGACCCTTTGCCAGAACATTTTTTCCAATTGCGGCCTGATTTCGAAATTTCTGGCCTACGCGTACAGGCCCGCTTTGGCTGTTATGGATATTATTTGTCCGACAACGGCGGGAGGTCTGGGACTTGCCGTTGCCATCAAAACTGCCTGAATGGGAATGGACGCTTCTCAGGGCTTGTCCATTACACTTCGAGTGAGAGTAGGTATATGAACATCGCGTGCGCGTTGACTTTGACGATTGCGGTATTGGCAGGGGGCGCCACAGGCCAGACAATTCCGGCATGGGACACAAGCGGAAACTCTCTTCTGAGTGGAACTTATAACTTCCGCGACACGGTGTACGTCACAACCAGCTCGCAGGGGCGGGTCGGAAGGAAGCTTGTGCTTTATGGCACGATGACCTTCGACGGCAGGGGTAATTATACGATCGCAGGCACTGAGGTTGACACCACAGCCAACAATGGCGCACCTTCTTCAGTCGCTCTGACAGGCGCCTATGAGATTTCCGCCAGCGGCCTCGGCTCGATGACGAATCCGCTCTCGACCGCCGACACGATTTACGGTCTGGTCTCGAACGGGATTTTCCTCGGCGGAAGCACCGAAAGCGCCTTCAATGATCTCCTGATCGCGGCGCCCGCGTCCGCCTCCATCACGGCGGCGTCATTCAAAGGGAACTACAACGTCACAGCCATGGATGTCCCCTCCGCCAACGCGGCCGAGATCCAGGACTCCTGGTATCAGGCACAGTCTGACGGCAAGGGGAATCTCGGCACGGTTGCCCTGCTGGGCTATGTCGCTGGCGGCGGCGCATCACCGGTCTCGGAGTCCCTGCCGGGCGTGACCTACACCTTTACCAACGGTGTTGGCACGGTTTCTTTTCCCAACACGCCCGGAAACCTCGTCACCGGCAACAAAACACTCTACCTTTCGCCAGACGGCAGTTTCATCTTCGGCGGCTCGCCCGATGCTTTCGATATGTTTATCGGAGTTCTCGCTCCCTCCGCCCCGATCGGAAACGCGGATTTTGCCGGTGTTTATTATCAGGCCGGTATCGATCAGGACGCGTCGCAGATCGGCCAGGGTCTCAGCGGACTTGATAATTTCTACGGCTCGATGATTCCCATTTCCGGTCAGGTCCTCAGCCATCAACGTCTCAATTCGCTGTCTTATACATCCGTCTATGATTACACCTACAGCGATACCTATACTCTGAATAGTGACGGCTCATCCAGCGATACTTTCCAGAACTACTGGATTGGCGCGGGAGGCAAGGTACGCGTCGGCGTGGGTCGCAGCCCCTATCTGGGGCTCAGCCTTGCGGTCAAGGCTCCGGCGTTTCAGGGCCCAGGAGTTTATATCAACCCTACCGGTATCGTGAACGCAGGAAGCCTTGCGCCGTTTACCGCGGGAATCGCGCCCGGCGAGTATGTCACGGTGTTCGGCACAAATCTCGCCCCAGGCGTCGCTGTGAATGGTTCCATTCCGGCGCAGACCGCGCTGAAGGGGGTTCAGGTCTTCGTTAACGGCGTCGCGGCCCCCGTTACGTATGTCAGCCCGACCCAGGTAACGTTTCTGATTCCATTCGCTACCCAGCCAATCGCTGCGATTAAGGTTGTGAACAATGGGGTGTCATCTAACAAGGTAACTTCCTACATGACCCAGACCTCGCCCGGAGCTTTCACCATTCCCGCCAATGGGATCTCGGCAGGCGCGATGGTGCACCTCAATGGCACGCTGGTTTCCGAAGACAGTCCCGCGCAGGCCGGTGAGATATTGGAGCTCTATGTGGGCGGGCTGGGGAACGTAACACCCGCGATCTCTGACGGCGCTCCTGGCGGAATCACGCAGTTTAATCAAACGAGCAATCAGATCCGCGTCTACATGGACGGGCAGCAAGCCACCGTCGGCTATGCCGGTTTGGCTCCGGGCGAGATTGGGGTTTACCAGTTGAACGTCACCGTGCCTGCTGGGACTCATACGGGTGACGTATTTCTCGACGTGGCCGGCCCGGACTTCGATACCTCTGAAGCTTATGTGCCGATTGCGTCAGGGTCCGGTGCGGTGAGCGCCGGCTTAAAGGCCAGGCCAGCCTGGCACTCGTCAGGATCAGGCCCCGCCGGACGAACTGGCGAGGGCCAGAATGGATTGGTTCGTCTCGGCGCGCGATACTCGACCGAGCTGAATCAATGAAACGTTGAAAGCAACGTGCGATGGGCGCTCCACTGGAACCGCCCGTCGCGACTCATCCTGACAGAACTGCGCTCACGCTCCGTTTGCCATTTCCGTTTGCGGCGCCAGGCGCTCCGGTAGGAGATCTCGCTGATTTGCTCAAAGCGGGGCGTTGGGTTTTCCACCTCGACAACAGACCGTCTGCCTCAGCACCCGCCAGACGGGCGACGAACTCGCGATGAACGCCGATCGCGCAGGCAGGCCGTCGGCGAGGCAAGAAGCGTTTGGTTAGGGAACGACAACCTCAAAATCCGCCCGGCACCCACGATCAACCCAAACCGAACCCGGCTGCATTCCCCAGGTTTGGCCTTGCACGCAAGGCGACCCGCTGATCTGCCGAACCAGCCGCGCCCCGTAATGCTCGGTATCGGCTGAACACCAATGCCGCTTGCCATCGTTCGACGAGCAGTTAATGACGGTCCTCTGCACCGGACCTGGACCCCGCCCGCCCCTGTTAAAGTTACCGACCATAAACTCAGCGCGGCAACCTCGGTCGACCCAGATCCCATTGCGGTCATAACCCCACGTTCGGTTCTGATCGCAGGGCGATCCACTGATTTGACGGGTCAGACGCACTCCCCCGCGGGTGTCCGCGTTGCAAAAGTTACGCCGGCCGTCATTCGAGGAACAGGTGATCACACTACCGCCGGGCCCACCCGGTCCGCCGGGATAACCGCCGCCGCGGCCATAGCCGCCAATCTGGAATTCGGCGCGGCATCCCCGATCGACCCAAATCCCGCTCTGATCGAAGCCCCACGTACTGCCTTGATTACACGGCGATCCGCTGATCTGGCGGGTCAGTCGAACCCCTCGGCTGGTGTCCACCTTGCAATAGATGCGCTTGCCGTTATTCGATGAACACGTAATTATGTTTTGGGCGAAGACCCTCGACGAGTGGAACAACGCCGGAAACAATAAGATGGCTGCCACTCCGAAAAGTAACCGATGTAAATAAGGCAAATCTCCCCCCACTCAAATGGCGAAGCATCTGGTTGACCAAATAGTTGATGGTGCGGTGTATCCGCGAGGTCAGTTCGACCGCGGCCGGTAACCCGGTCGCGATCGGACCCGATAATGCTTGCCCGTATCGCTGACGATCTGAATGTCTATCTTACGGAATCCTTCGTTCGGATTGGGTGCCGGGTAGTAAGTCACCGTATACGAATTACCCAGATCTTCCCGGATCGCCTCAAAAGCCTCAACCTGCTTCTGCCATGTCTTGGCCCAGTAAGCCTTGCCGCCGGTCTTCGCCGAGATTCGCTTGAACACATTGCTCGCGATCGGGTCTTTAGTTACGTCGTTCGTCGAAATAACGTAAATCGGAATCCCTTCGTCCTCAGCCACTGCGCGAACATCATCAGGAGCCACCATGCTTGCGTTATCCGGTCCGTTCGAGAACACGATGACTACCTTTCGGCCAGGAACCTTCGAAGCGTCTCGAAGCGTGAGGAGCAATCCATTATATAAAGCTGTATCGTCGCCCGCCACAGATTGCCGCAGGCCGAAAATCGCCTCATTCCGGTCGTGAGTCAAAGAAGACGCGCGCGACATGTTGCGGCTGAACGTGTATACCGCGACCGAGTCCGCCCGATCCAGGCCTCTGACAAAGTCGACAATTGCGTCCTCCGCGTATACAAACCCGTGATACATGAAGTTACTGGTATCGAAGAGAACGAAGACGTTTGTCCCGGCGAACGCATCGCCGGCGCCGCCGGTTGCTGCCGGCGTCTCGCCTGGCACCTGCTCTCCGGGAGGGAGAGCCTTCAGCGAACCATCCGCCTGGATCTCCATTGCCGGCCGGTTGCCCTCGGAGAAAGTCGACAGCTTCTCCTTGATTCCGTCCTCCATAATGCGAAAGTCGGAAGGTTTCAGACCGTTGACGTACTTACCCTTGCTATCCGTCACCGTGAAACTGAGAACAACCAGATCCACGCGGGACTGGAAGACCGGCGTCTTCCCCTCCTGCGCCAGCAGCCAGATCCCTCCACCAGTGGCCGTCAGGCCGCCGGCCAGCAATGCAAATCGCGCGCTCCTCCTGAGTGACGGAAATCTCATTTTCTGTCTGCTCCCCGTCCCGGTGTACCAGGACTGATTTATGGTTCCGGGTTACCCGGTCTTCCTGAATTCGATGCCGTTTCGCTCACCTGTGTCGGAATGACGGTCCGGAAGCGCGCGATCTCATCCATTTCCGGATTCGACCTGGCCACGCTGCCGCTTCCTGCAATTCCCTCCGCCATCGTATACATCTCGGAAGGCGTCAGGG
>Ga0206845_1097_pt1 | contig 28073 bp, 27 predicted proteins | sample Alteio_BWOrgCont_19_FD_152887 | JGI IMG/M metagenome (GOLD analysis project Ga0206845, IMG submission 152887) | Enriched cells from forest soil in Barre Woods Harvard Forest LTER site, Petersham, Massachusetts, United States -... | ecosystem: Environmental > Terrestrial > Soil > Temperate forest >...
AACATCCTCGGGCCTGGCACGTTCGACCTGGATGTCAGCCTTGTGAGAGAGGTTCGCTTTAAGGAAAGACACACAGTGCAGTTTCGCGCCGAAGCCTTCAACCTTCTGAATCACGTGTTGCCGACCAACCCGAACGCGAGTATCAGCACCCCCTCGACATTCGGAAAGATTACCGTCTTCGGCAACGCCCGCATCATGCAGTTCGCCCTGAAATACGTTTTCTGACGATTACTGCTCCCGGCATAATGTAATTTCCCCGGACTGCCGATAGAGGGGCATGTGGTCGTTTTGCTGGAATATCGCGGGAATCATGCCGGCGGTGACGTTCGTCGGCTTCACCGCCTGGACGATGGTGGCTTTACTTCGAGAGCCACACCGGGATTCGGAGTTCGAAGGACGCGCCTCGATGCGTTCCCTTTCGTGGCCTTCTGACCATGCATCGTAAGGGCCGATCAGTCGATTCAGAGAAATGAATCGTCGAACGGCCTCGGGAACAACGCGCCGAGCTTCAACGTTTCCGACTTTCCGCGCAGGTTAACCAGTACGATTTCGATATCGCCGCAGAATTCCCAGAGGATCTGCCGGCAAGCTCCGCAGGGAGGGGTCAGCACTTCGGTGTCGGCCGCGACCACCACGCGCCGGAAGCCTCCAGCGCCCTCCGAAATCGCCTTGAAAACGGCCACGCGCTCGGCACAGAGGCTAAGCCCGTAGGTTGCGTTCTCGACGTTACAGCCCGTATGGATGCGGCCTGCGCCATCCTCAACGGCCGCACCGACTTTGAAGTTCGAAAACGGCGCATGCGCTTTCTCGCGAACCTCCAGTGCGGCCGCAACCAACGGGTCGCTCATATCGCAGCCGGCTGCAATTGCGGCAGCACCCGTCGCAGCAGCTCCGCAATCGTATCCTTCACGCGCTCGCCCGTCTCCAGCACTTCCTGATGGCTGAGTTTCTGGTCCGTCACGCCGGCGGCCATATTCGTTACACAGGAAATGCCGAGGACTTTCAGTCCCATGTGGTTCGCCGCTATCGCTTCGGGCACCGTCGACATACCTACCAGATCCGCGCCGATGGTCCTCAGATACCGGATCTCCGCGGGCGTTTCGTAACTCGGTCCCGGAAGCGCGGCATAAACGCCTTCCGCCAGATCGAGTCCCATGTCGCTCCCGGTTTGCCGCGCGATATCGCGATACTTCTTCGAATACGCCTCGCTCATGTCGGGAAATCGCGGGCCGAGAGATTCGTCGTTCGTGCCCGTGAGCGGATTCTGACCCATCAGATTAATATGATCGGAAATGAGCACCAGTTGGCCCGGCTTGTAGGATTCGTTGATGCCGCCGGCCGCATTCGTCAGAATCACGGACTCCACGCCGAATTCCGAGAGTGTCCGGATCCCATAAACCACCTGTGCCGCTGTGTAGCCCTCATAGAGGTGCACGCGCCCCGCCAGCGCCGCGACAGGGAAACCGTGAATCGTGCCAATAACCAGCTTGCCCGCGTGGCCGACGGCGGTCGATTGAGGCCAGCCCGGAATTTCGTCGTAGGGAACGACGCATTGGCCCTCAAGAGAATCCGCAAAAGCTCCGAGTCCGCTCCCCAACACCACGGCCACCCGCGGCCAGAGGGTGGATTTGCATTCGATAAATTCAGTGGCTGCAGACATCCTGAATTACTCCATCTCTAAAGCAACATTCCGGCGATGCAGGCAGACATGAAATTCGCCATCGTCCCCGCGGCAACGGCGCGCAGCCCCAATCGCGCGAGATCCGACTTGCGGCTCGGCGCGAGCGCGCCGATTCCGCCTACTTGTATCGCGATCGAGCTGAAGTTGGCAAATCCGCAGAGCGCATAAGTGGCGATCGTGAAGGAATGCGGGTCGAGTTGATTCCTGATCTTGCCGAGGTCGATGAACGCAATAAATTCGTTCGTCACCAGACGTTCCCCCAGCAGTCTTCCGATTGACGCGCAATCGTTCCACGAAACCCCGAGCAGCCAGGCCACGGGCGAGAAGACGATCCCGAAAAGCTGCTCCATCGACGCGGGAATCCAGCTGACCAGGCCATGCGCCCAGCCGAAAATCCCGTCCGCGAGAGCGATCAATGAGAGGAAGGCGATCAGCATGGCTGCGATATTCAGGCACAATTGCAAACCGTCCCCGGCGCCCTGCGCGGCAGCGTCGATGATGTTGACGGAACTGTTCTCGAGTTTCACCTCGACCTTGCCCGCGGTGACGGGAATGCCGACCTCGGGTTCAAAAATCTTGGCCAGCATGATGGTCGCGGGCGCGGTCATGATCACGGCCGTCAGCAGATGCTGAATCTGCACGTGGGCAAACAAAACGTAGGCGGCCATGACAGCGCCAGACACATGCGCCATGCCGCTGACCATAATCGTAAAGAGTTCCGATTCGGTAAGACCGGCGATAAACGGCCGGATGGTGAGCGGCGCTTCCGTCTGGCCCATGAAGATGCTTGCCGCCACGTTCAGCGATTCGGCGCCGCTTGCACCCATCACTTTCTGCATGACGATCGCGAACGCCTTCACCAGAATCTGCATGATCCCGAGGTAGTAAAGGATCGAAAAGAAAGAAGCGATGAAGATGATGATCGGAAGCACCTGAAAGGCGAACAAGCTTCCCATCGACCCGCTGGAACTTCCCAGCACGTCCCCGAATACGAATTTGCTGCCGTATTCCGAGTAACCGATCATCGATGTGACGGCAACGCTCGCAGCCTGGAATAGCTTCCCCGCGCTGGTCTTGAGAATGATTACCGCAAAGGCAAACTGCAGCCCCAGCCCCCAGAGCAGAATGCGCAGCTTGATTTGCCGCTTATGGCGCGAAAGCAACCATGCGACGGCCAGGATAACGAAAAGTCCAAATAGACCCGTTAGCCGGCCCATTAAAGCTAGCCGACTACCTCGAGTATCAGCTCCCGCTCGTCGGGCCGGTTGCCCGAAATACGGAAGGCATCTTCCACCAGATCCGCGGCTTCGTCCAGGTTCTCTTCCGACGTGTAGTAGAGGCGGCAAAGCACCGACCCCGCATCCACCTTTTCGCCCGCTTTCACTTCGAGGATGACGCCCACTGCGGGATCGATCACGTCCTCCTTGCGATTGCGGCCCGCGCCCATCATGGTCGATGCGCGGCCGATGTCCTCGGCCATGATTGCGCTCACGAAGCCCGCGCGAGGGGAAAGAATCTCCCGCATCCCTGTGGCGTTGGGAAGCAGTTCGAAGCGGTCGAGAGCCTGCGAGTTGCCGCCCTGCGCCTCCACTACCTCTTTGAACTTGCGATACGCCGAGCCATCCATCAGCTTGTCCTCGGCAAGCTTACGAGCGTCGTCGAGAGTCGGGGTGATCTTGCCGACATGAATCATGCGCGCAGAAAGTTCGAGGCTCAGGCGCGTCAGATCGGCCGGGCCGGCTTTCTGCAATGTCTGGGAAACCTCCATCACTTCGAGGGCGTTCCCGACCGCATAACCAAGCGGCTGGTTCATGTCGGTAATCAGCGCCTGAATCTTCTTGTCCAGCCGGCGTCCGATTCCCACCATGGCCTGAGCCAGTCTTCGCGCTTCCACCTGCTTCTTCATGAACGCGCCGTTGCCGACTTTCACGTCGAGCACAAGCGCGTCGAGGCCCTCGGCCATCTTCTTCGACATGATCGAAGAAGCGATCAGCGAAATCGATTCGACGGTGCCCGTCACGTCGCGCAGCGCATAAAGCCGCTTGTCGGCGGGCGCGATCTCCTCGGACTGACCCATGAAAGCAAGCCCCAAAGAAGCGAGTTGCGCGCGGAACTGATCGAGCGTGAGATCGGTGCGAAATCCGGGAATCGATTCGAGCTTGTCGAGCGTCCCACCGGTATGCCCCAGACCGCGGCCCGAAATCATCGGCACAACCACGCCGGCCGCGGCGGCGATGGGGGCGCAGATCAGGCTGGTCTTGTCGCCAACTCCGCCTGTCGAATGCTTGTCGACCTTGACGCCTGGGATGTCATCCAGATTGAGAGTTTCGCCCGAAGTGATCATGACTTCGGTGAAAGAGCTCAGTTCCCGATCTGTCATGCCCGTAAAAAACGTGGCCATCAGGAACGCGGAAATCTGATAATCGGGAATCTCGCCAGTGGTATACCCGCCGATCAGGTACCGAATTTCTTCCACACTTAGCTCTTCGCCCCCGCGTTTCCGCAGGATCAGGTCAACTGTGCGCATGTTAAACGTCTAGGGTATCATGTTAACCCACTGATAGGAAAGGACAAGCGCTATTCCGACCGAATCACAGGCATCGGCAGCCTGTATTCTCCACGAAAGATTTCTGAAAACAACGAGATCAATTCTTCGTGAATCAATCCGTTGTCCGCGACAATATGCGGGGATTTCAGATTGTGCGGCGCGCCTCTCATATCCCGGCACACTCCGCCCGCTTCCGCTACCAGAAGTTTTCCGGCCGCCATGTCCCAGGGGCTGAGTCCGAATTCCCAGTAGCCGTCAAGGCGTCCACATGCGACGTACGCCAGGTCAATAGCTGCCGACCCGCCCCGCCGAACTCCGTGGCTCGCCATGGCCAGTTGATGGTAGAAATGAATATTCACGTCGAGGTGTCTGCGGCGGCTGGGAAACCCGGTACTGAACAGGCTCTCTTCCAGGTTGGGCGCCTTCGAGACGTGGATACGCGCGCCATTCAGAAAGGCGCCTCCGCCTTTCTCGCAGGTGAACAGTTCCTTACGCGTCGGATCAAAAATAACGCCCGCGATCAGTTCTCCGGCCTTCTCAAGCGCCAGCGTAACGTTATAAATCGGATACCCGTGGGCGAAGTTGGTGGTGCCGTCGAGCGGATCCACATACCATCGGAATTCCGAAAGGCTGTCATGTCCGCTGCCCTCTTCGGCCACAATTCCATGCTCCGGATAACGCGCCTTCAGCCGTTCAACGACCAGTTTCTCCGATGCGCGGTCCGCTTCGGTCACCAGATCGAAATCGCCCTTAAGCTCGAAACGAACGTGGCGCTCGAAATAATACTGGAGCAGAGATCCCGCTTCATGCGCGATCCCGATCGCGCTTTCGAGGAAAGATTCCATTGGCCTCTCTAAGAATGGCGTCTCTACGAAGCCTCGTAGAGGTACTTGATGTCGTGTTTAAAGATGAACAGATTCGGTGCGTCTGTGCGCGTTACGCGGATGAAGCGCTGGTCGTAATATTCGACGATCCCGCGAATTTCCTCACCATCGCTCAGTTTCACGACGATGGGAATCTTCTGATCGATCAGATGTTTCAGATACTTGATCTCCTCGAACGTCTGTTCCGGGGGCCGCGAATTTTTGGCTTTTGCTTCTGCCACGTTAGTTTTGGGAGCTCCTCTTTATCGGCGGCTTGGGCGGCGGCGGCTTGCCGGGCTTCCGAACGGAATTGCCGTCCGGGTCCGAAGTCATTCGCGCGCCGGACGCCGCGGCCAGCGCCTCTCCATAGTATCCATTGCGCGCTTTTACCTGCAATTGCGGGTCGGCGAGCGAGATCTGAAGGGTATGAAAGCGGTCTTGTGTGGGAGGTACGTTCTTCGGATAAAAGGCGAGCAGATACTGCGTGCGGAGATCGTGAATGATCTGATCGAAAGCCTGATCGAGCGCCGCGCCCAGCGACGGCGCGAAGACCCGTCCACCGGTGCGCTCGGAGATCGTGGTGAGGGCGTTTTCGCCGCCTACATTGCGCCCGACTTCATTCGTAATCGGGACCACCAGCACCGGATAGATCACCGCGTCGGCCAGCTGCGCTGCCTCGGTAGCGCGCTGAAAATCGCTGTGGCTGGTGGTGTCGCCGCCATCGGTTACGACCACCAGCACCTTTCGGCCCTGGCGGTCTTCGATATCGCGCGAGGCGAGAAGAATTGCGTCATAGAGAGACGTTCCCGCGTCCCCCCGCAGAGAGCGCAGCGCCCGTTCTATCGACGGCACGTTGCGAGTGAAGCCGCGTTGTTTGACGATCTCCCAATTGAAGCTGTAAAGCGCGACCGCGTCCGCCGGATTGCTTTCCTTCAGGAGGACATGGACAAACCGGGTAACCGAATCCGTTTCGTATTTCAGATCCTTCGCCGTCGAGCCGCTGTTGTCGATCAGAACGGCGACCGACAGCGGTTGGTCCGTCTGTCGTTCGAAGACCGAAACCTGCTGGACGACGCCGTTGTCGCGAACTTCGAAATCGCCTTTTTCGAGAGATCCTACCAGCGCGCCTGACTGGTCCTTCACCGTGGCGAGAATTCGTACCAGTTGAACGTTCTCCCGGAATACCGGGTCGTCCTGCGCAACAGCGCTCAGAACAATTGCAGCGGTGCTAAGACACAGCAGCGCGGGGCGCATTCTGGTCCCATTCCCCTTCCACCCAGATCTCGCCGTCTTCAAAAAACTCCTTCTTCCACACCGGGACCAGGCGTTTGAGACGGTTGATGCCCTCCAAAGCGGCCTCGAACGCGGGCCTCCGATGTGGCGCGGCGACAACAACGGCAACGCTCGCCTCGCCGATCTCCATCCTCCCCAGCCGGTGAACCATTCCGATTCGGCTGATCGCATACTGGCCCGCCAGTTCGCGCCCGATTCCGGCCATCACACGGATCGCCATCGCCTCGTAACATTCGTATTCCAGCCGCAGGGTGGCACGGCCACGTGTATTGTTACGGACTACGCCCTGGAAAGTTACACTCGCCCCGTCACATCCCTGAATCAGTCGGGCTTCGATGCTTCGCAGATCAATCGTCTCCCGCGTAAGGGCGAAATAGTGCCCTTCGGGATCCTGGATTTCCAGCGTCGGTCCGGGACCTGTCGTTCCGCCGCTCACCGGCGGCAGCAGCGCGACTTCATCTCCTTCGGCAAGCGGCTCGCGAGGCGAAGCAAATTCGTGATTGCGGGCGATCACGATGCTTGATGCCATGGGCCGTAATTTCGGAAACTCGGCCGCGTAATGCTCGAACACAGCCCCGGCCGTCGAGCCCTCCGGCAGACAGAGGCTGGCTTCGGTTCCCCCGCAGATTTCCTTCAAAAGCCCGAAAAACAGAACTCGGATGTGCACTAAGTCCAAGCTATCAGAACCCTGCCCGCTACAATTTATGCCGTGCCTCAGGAAAAGCCGTGCCCCAACATTTGACCAGTATTCGCGTCCGCTACGCGGAGACCGACCAGATGGGAATCGTCTATTACGCCAACTACCTGGTATGGATGGAAGTGGCGCGGGTCGAGTACTGCCGCGCGATCGGCTTCCACTATAAGGATATGGAGCTGGACGACGGAATTCTGCTGGCCGTGGCGGAATCCCACTGCCGCTACCTGAGCCCCGCTCGCTTCGACGAAGAGATCTCGATTGCGACGACGATCGCGGAAGTGAATCACCGATTTGTCACGTTTAATTACGAAATGACGTGCGCCGAGCGCCGAGTTGCTACCGGCCAGACGCGTCATGTTTTTCTGAACCGTGAGTTGCGACCCGTCCGCCTTCCGGATAAATACGCCCGCATGTTCGGAATCGTTTAGCTGTTCGCTATCGTGGTGGCAGTGGCCCACCGCGTCGTCATCGTTGGAGGCGGGTTCGGCGGACTTTACGCTGTCCGTTCGCTCAAACACGCGGACGTCGAGGTCACCGTGATCGACCGGCGTAACTTCCATCTCTTTCAGCCCTTGCTCTACCAGGTCGCGACGGGAGCCCTGTCTCCCGCCGAAATCGCCGCGCCGCTTCGCTACGTTCTGAACCGCCAGAAGAATACGAAAGTTCTACTGGGCGAAGTGGAAGATATTGACGTGACAGGTCGCGCAGTAATCCTCAAGGATGGTTCCCGCGTTCCTTACGACACGCTGATTCTCGCCACCGGATCGACGCACAGCTACTTTGGCCATCCGGAATGGGAGCCTTTCGCGTCGGGTTTGAAGAGCGTTGAGGACGCGACCGAAATCCGCTCGCGCCTGCTCCTCGCCTTCGAGCGCGCAGAAAGGGGGACCGACCCCGCAGCCCGAAAAGCCCAGCTGACGTTTGTGATCGTGGGGGCCGGGCCCACGGGAGTGGAACTGGCGGGCGCGATCGGAGAGATTTCTCGCGACACCCTGAAAAAAGACTTCCGTGCCATCAATCCGGCAGATGCCAGTATTTTTCTGATCGAAGGAACCAACAGAGTTCTACCAACCTATTCGCCGAAGTTGTCGCGCGCCGCGGAAGAAGCCTTGACAAGGTTGGGCGTACAGGTGCGAACCAGCGCCATGGCCACCATGGTCGATCAGGATGGCGTCACGGTGAAACTGAAGGACGGCGAGATGCGAATCGCAGCTACGACGGTGTTTTGGGCCGCAGGCGTTCAGGCATCCCCGCTCGGCCAGATTTTGGCCGGCAAGACCGGCGTGAAACTGGACAAGGCCGGACGCGTTTGCGTCGAACCTGACCTGTCTGTTGCGGGCCACCCCGAGATACTCGTAATCGGCGACCTTGCCGGATTTCTGCAGGACGGACAACAACTCCCCGGCGTGGCTCCGACAGCGATTCAGCAGGGTCAATACGCCGCCAAACTGATTCAGGGCCGGCTGCGAAACGAAAAAACAAAGCCATTTCACTACTTCGACAAAGGCAGTCTGGCGACGATCGGTCGTAACTCCGCCGTCGCGAAGATCGGACCAGTGGAATTTTCCGGGATTCTCGCCTGGGCCGCCTGGCTCTTTATACATATTTTGTACATCGTGGAATTCGAGAGCCGGCTGTTGATCGTCTTCCAATGGGCCTACGATTATTTCACCCACAACCGCGGAGCGCGGCTGATCACCGGCAATTGGGAGAACCGCAGCTGACCGCGCTTCGTCAGCGCGTCAAAAAATCGTCACAGACCCGAAGCTATTTTCGCGCGGATTTCCCGATTTTGCAGCCGACGCACGCTGGGATCCAACGGCCTGGACAAGTGGAGTATCCTGCCTCTTCGCCGCCCACACGAATCCAAGGCTGGTTCTGACCTCGCCGACTTCGACCGGTCGCCGCAATTCGTGAAAGGCCCCGGCTTCAGACAACTCGGACCAGGGAATCACCTCGGAAAAACCGGCGCAGGCTATGGGAAGGGCCCTCGGGGAGGATTCCAGAACGCGCTCCAGGGCATCCTGCCACGAAAGGCCAAGCTTCGTGGCGTCGAAAATGACTGCCACGACCTCTTTCCTCCCGCTGACCTCCTTCAGGAACTGAAGATTCTCCGTCTGAACTACAGACCACCCGAATTCCGCTGCCACACCGTCGAAAATATTGCGATCCAGGTTGAGATTTCCGAGCAGCACTACTGTTCCAGTGGACATGTCGGCGTCACGACGAGCACGTTACTTGCCGAAAGCCTACCACATTTTTCAGCGCATAAAATCGTCGGTGTGGGTCACGAATTCGGGATACGCTCCCGCGCCCAATTCGTGGAGGTCCATCCCCTGCTGATCGCCCTCGATACCTACGCGCTGGGGCCGCACCAGATTCAGCAGCCAGTTCAGTCCATACGTCAGTGGCAAAACAAACCCAATCAGGGTGGCGACTCCGACGACCTGGGCCGTCAACTGCCCCGGCGAACCGGCCGTGCCGAGGCCGCCGAACAACCCGGCCGCAAGAACTCCCCAAATCCCGCCTGCGGCATGGACTGAAATGGCTCCCCCGGGGTCGTCTATCTCCAGCCGCAAGTCGAGAAGTTCCACAAGAAACGGAACCAGGGCTCCCGCCACGAGACCTACGATGATCATCACCGCGGGCGGAAGAAAGGCGCAGCCCGCACTGCCGGCCACTAACCCGCCGACCCAGCCGTTGGCTGTCAGGGAAGCGTCCGGTTTCCCGAATCTGAGCCTGGTAACGATCGCAGCCGCCAGCGCCCCGGCCGAAGCCCCCATCAATGTATTAATGGCGGTCATCGGAATTTGTGCCGTGCCAGCCCCCGCAAACAGAACCGCCCCGGCCGAGTTCAAACCCAGCCAACCGACAAACGCAACCATGCACCCGAACAGAACCAGCACCGCGTTGTGTCCAGGGAGCGCCATCGGCATACCTTCGGAACCGTATTTGCCGCGCCGCGGACCGACGATCCAGGCGATCGCCAGAGCGGTCAGGCCGCCCGTTGCGTGGATTGTTCCCGAACCGCCCGCATCGATATACCCTCGGCCGAGATGAAAATTCAAACCCAATTGGGCAAGCCAGCCGCCACCCCAGCTCCAGTGACCGAAGAGGGGAAAGGTCACTCCAGCGAGCAGCGCAGTCGAACCGCAGATGGCGCCGAGCCGCCACCGGTCGGAACTGCTTCCGAGTGGAATCAGACCCGCAAGGCCGGCCGCGATGATTCCGAACCATGCGAAAAGAAATGCCGAGGAACCGGCTGACGGCAGGCTCGCGACCAGCCCCCGAAAGAACCAGGGCTCCGCGCCAAGCCAGTACCACTGTCTGCCGGCCGCCTGGAAACTGTAAGTCAAGCCGCCCGGGTACCCTTCGAATGCCCAGCCGCACACGAACCAGGCGCACGCCGCGACAGCCACGATGCACAGAGCCGCCATCATCGAGTGCGCGGCGTTGCGCGAACGGCCGAGCCCGGCGTTAATCAGCGCGAGGCCGCAACCCGAAAGCGGAGCCAGTATAAGAAAAAGGATGCAGAGCGTGGCCTGGAATTCGGAAAGATTGACCGGCAACTCAGTTCCCATTCCTGCGCGGTTCCGAGGCAGGTGTCAAGTGGGCGCGCACAGAGAGAATCAACCCCAGCGCCTCGACCGCCACACCCGCTGCGACAAACACGTCTCGCGGAACCGCCCGCGTCAGGAGAGCTAACGCGGACAGCACGAGCGCCCATCCGGCCAGCAGCAATAAAAACCCGGCAATTTTCATCGATTGAATAAGCTGGAGGACTTCCGTCAGATCAAAATATCATATCCACGAGAAGTTCCAACCAGCCTGTTTTCAATAATATTCCACGCGAATCTATCCAAGGAGTACAGCGACCTATCCAAAAGCTCTATCCCAGTCATAAGAAATTTGACTTTCCCTTTGCGGAATAACGCTGTGAGTATAAGAAGACCGGACCCCGTCACGTCTTGGCTTGCGGCCCGAGATTGAACAAAAGGAAACCAAAATCAGGACAGCTTATGGCAGATAATGCTCCTCAAATGCAAGCAACATTGGGCCTTACCGGCCTAACGATGAACGCCATGGCGCTCATCGCGCCAGGCGCCTTTCTCTGGCTCACGTTCGCTCCACAGGCTGCGACGGGGGCCACGGCCCCATCTATGTGGATCGGCATCGTATTTGCATTGCTCCTCTGCCTGGCAACGGCCGTCTGCTATGCAGAAATGGCCAAACTCTATCCCGGCACAGGCAGTTCCTATTACTTCGCGGAACAGTCGTTTCTCAATCACTCAACAGCCTGGAAATACGCCAGGCTTTCGAAGTTCATCGTCGGCTGGGGCTCGCATCTTTACTACTGGATCTATCCCGGCGTAATGGTGGGAGTCACGGGCATCATTTGCGGCTATCTGGCAGGCACTCTCTGGCCGAACTTCATGAGCGCCACGAACCCCGGGCCGATGTTCATGATGCTGATCGCTATCCTTTTTTCTTTCTTCGTCGCCTACATCGCGCACCGCGGAGTAAACGGATCCACCTCGGTCAACATCGCTATCAACGTGATTCAGATCTCCGCGCTGCTGGTGTTCGCCGTCATGGCGTTCAGCTATCGCTCGACTCATCCCGCCGGAACCCCGGGGTGGCAGTTTGATTCCACCACGGGCGACGCATACACCTATGAATTTCAGACCGAGAAGGTCACGGCGAACGGTACGACGACCGATAACATCGTCCGCGACGCGAACATGGTCCCCAAGCCAAAGCTCGACGCATCCGGCAAGCCGACGCCGTTCCTCGTCGCCTATCCCGAACACGACGAGAAAGGTAACTTCCTCAGCCATCCGAGCGCATCGTCTGTGGTTGGAATCCATAACTTCGCATGGATGTTTATCCAGGCTACCGTCGCCATCCTCATTCTCGTCGGATTCGAATCTGTGACGTCGATGGGCGGCGAGGCGAAGAATCCCAAACGTGATGTTCCCATCGCCGTAGTAACTTCGCTGCTGGTGCAGGGAGCTTTCTGTTACCTGATCGAGTATTTCGCGGCTAATTACTTCCTCAGCAGCGCCTACACGATGCAGAACGCATCCGGTTCGTCGGCGCCGATCGGCGATATGATGGTGATCCTCGGCAACCATTTCTTTGGCCAGGGAGGCGGGCGCATCTTCATGCTGGTCGAAGCTTTCACCGTTGTTCTGGCGCTTATCGGTACGACACTTTCCTGCATGAATACAGCGGCCCGCGTCACCTACGCGATGGGTAAAGACGATGAAGTGCCGGAGCATTTCGGCGTGTTGCATTCCGAAAACCTGACTCCGCACCGGGCGATCTGGACGCTGGCTGTCATCTCCGCCGTAGTCGGCTGCCTGACAGTAAGCATGCTATTCGGCGACGGTCCGGCGCTCAGCGACGCGGCCATCAAGGCGCTGCCGCAGGGTTTCTTCTCCAGCTTCGGCTATCCCTCGCATGACGTGATGGCGGCCCTGCCAAACAGCCTCATCACCATCACCCTTGCATCCAATTTCGGTACGTTCCTGCTTTACGCGCTGAGCTGCATCATTTGCATCGTAGCTTTCCAGGGTCATGCCATGTACAACCCCCTCAAACACCTGATCATTCCGATCTTTGGTCTCCTCGCCAACCTTGCCTGCATGGCCTTCTATCTGATTGGGCCGTTCATGGGATATGGCACCAAACTGGAGCCTCTTACGGCGCTGGGAATCGCTCTCGTCTGGGGCATCTATGGCGCAATTTACTTCATGTCTGCAAGTAAGAAGAAGGGTCGAACCACGTTAGTCGGGCAGCGAGGGCGCGCTACCGCTCACTAACACCGGCACACAACCCGCGAGAAAATCCCTCGCTCGCGTCCGCGGCCGTACAGGCTCCGGGCGCCGGCGAGGGTTTACGTTTGATGCGGGTAGAATAAACGAGGCCCCCAATTTCAGAAAAGACGTTTGCAGATACGGCGTTTGCAGGCGCCGGCGCGGGAAAGCCGAGCCCCTCATATCCATCCATGCTCGATCTCGAGTTCGCCGAACTGTCCGATGTCGGTCGCGTGCGCGGCCACAATGAAGACTATTCCGGTTATGTGTTACCCGCTTCGGAGACAGAAGGCCGGACTCACGGCTGGCTCTTTGCCCTGGCGGACGGAGTCGGTGGGGAGGAAAGAGGCGAGGTGGCTTCGCAAACGGCGATCGAAACCCTGATTGCAGGCTTTCGCGCCGCGCCTCGAGGCGAGGCGCATACGGCGCTCATGCCCCGCCTCGTTCAATCCGCCAACACGCGGATCTATGAGCTCGGCAGGGCCGCGAGCCCGGGCGGTTCGCGCATGGCGACCACTATCGTCGCGTGCGCATTTCGTTATGATCGTGTCGTCGTGGCGCACGCCGGCGATTCCCGCTGTTATCTGATCCGCCATGGAATCGCCTCGCAGATTACCCGCGATCACACGGTGGTCGCCGAGCAGGTTCGACTCGGCCTGCTTTCCGCCCGTGATGCCGCCGAGGCGCAGACGCGCCATCTGCTCAGCCGTTCTCTCGGCAACGATCTTTTCGTGAACGTCGAAATCGGCGATCGCCAGATACAGGTTGGAGATGTGCTTCTTCTTTGCTGCGATGGCCTGCACGGTTCCGTAGAGGGCCAGGAAATGGGAGAGATCGTAACATGGAATCCGGATCTGAAGACCGCGGCTACTAAACTTATCGACCTCGCCAATGAGCGTGACGGCAGCGACAATATCACCGTACAGTTGATCCGCGTGCGCGGCGTCGAGCGAATGGGGATGTACCGCGGAAGGCCCTATAAACTGCATTAGGCGCCATACCGAATCAGCGCAGCGCCGGAAAGACAATTGACCTTCCTATGACCGCACTCCATCCCGGCGACATGCTCGACCATTACCGCATAGAAAATCTCGTCGCCCGCAGCGGCATGGCCTCGATTTTCCGTGCGACCGACACCGTCAACAACCGCGCCGTCGCCATCAAGATTCCGCATCCGGAGATGGAAGCCGACGTGCAACTCTTCGACCGCTTCAAGCGCGAACAGGAGATCGGAGAAAAGCTCGATCATCCCAATGTGATGCGCGTATACAAAGATGAGCATCGCAGCCGCATCTACATGGTGATGGAGTGGGTCGAGGGCAAGCTGCTACGGAACATTCTGGGCGAACTCAGGAAACTTCCCGCCGAGCGAGCGGCCCGACTCACCGCCCGGATCTGCGACGCACTGGACTATATTCACTCCCACGGAGTCGTGCATCGCGATATGAAGCCGGAGAACATCATGGTCGATCCCGAGGACAATATCAAGCTGATCGATTTCGGCATCGCCGCCAATGAAGGCTCCCGCCGGCTGACCTTCGCGCAGTTATCCAACGTGATGGGCACACCCGACTATATTTCGCCCGAACAGGTGAAGGGTAAGCGCGGAGACGCTCGCAGCGATATCTATTCCGTGGGCGTGATGCTCTATGAAATGCTCACGGGGAAAGTGCCGTTTACCGGGAACAACCCGTTCCTGATCATGAATGATCGTTTGCTGAACAGTCCGGTTCCGCCGAGGGAAGTCGATCCCTCGATAACTCCGGCGATGCAGGAGATCATTTACCGAGCGCTCGAACGCGACCCCAAAAATCGTTACGGGGCCGCGCGTGAATTCGCCTGGGATCTCGAGCATCAGGATCAGGTGGGCGTATCTGGCGACCGGCCTGAGCTGCACGAGTGGAAAAATCGCAAGTCCCATCTGCCAAAGAAGATTCTCACGTACGCGCTACTCGCCCTCATACCGGTGGCGGTTTTTACGTTGCTGCTCTGGGTCGCGCGGAAGGCCTGACACGGCCTATAGCACTCGAAAGGGCACATTACTCGACAGCGTGTCCCCGTGAGTTACAACCTGAACGGTTCCGCTCTTTGCGCCGGTCGGGATTTCGGCAACGATTTCGGAAGGCGAAATAACCCCGAAAGTGGCCGGCGTGCCGTCAAAGGTGACGCTGGTTGCGCCGGCGAGGTTTGTTCCCAATATTCTGACAATCTCTCCAACCTTACCGATGACAGGCCATGTTTCAACAAAGGGGCTTAGTCCTTCGGAGAACCTGAAGATTACACCGGAACCAGGCATTCCGTTATCCCCTCCTGCTCCTGTTGTCCCGTAAAAATCTCCGTTGGTGTCCTGGATCAAACCAGCGACCGGTGACTCGCCTCCGGCGCCACCGGCGAACGTGTGAACCGTCGTAAAGACTCCGTTCAGCGTGATCTTGAAGATCGTGCCAAAGCCGAGCACTCCGTACGACTGGGTTGTCCCGTAGAGATCTCCGTCGGTAGCCTGGACCAGCGCGGCGGTGGAAACTCCGCCGTCCGTGTCGTCCAGAGTGTGCAGCGATGTGAATGTTCCGTCCGGCGTGATCCTGAAGATTGTGCCATGACCGGCGACGGTGTTGAATTCCGTCACTCCATAGAAGTTCCCGTCGCTGGCCTGGATGAGAGGTGCGCCCGGATCTTCGCCGTGCGTGCCATCGAAAATATGAAGGGTGGTCAACGCGCCACCTCGAGTGATTCGGAAAATAGTGCCGCTGCCCGCAGACCCGCCGCCTTCGCTTGTTGTCCCATAGAGATCTCCGCCGAAGCCCTGGACCAGCGCCGCGCTCGGGTAGTTCCCGTCCGTGCCGTTAAATGTGTGTACCAACGTGAATGCGCCATTCGGGGTGATTTTGAAGATTGTTCCGTCATAGAGGTAGGGACCGCCCCGAGTTGTTGTTCCATAGAGGTCTCCATCAGCGGCCTGTATCAGACCCGCAGTCGGGTATCCGGCGTCCTGGCCGTTGAAACTGTAGAGAGTCGTCAGCGTGCCCGCTCGCGTTATTCTGAAAATCGTACCGGCTCCGTAGGCTCCGCCCGAGTTGGTGGTTCCATAAAAATCGCCGTTACAGGCCTTAACCAGCCCAGCTTCAGGCAACTCACCGTCTGCGCAACCGGATTGCGAACAGAAGCTATACAGAGTCGTAAATTTTCCGTCCGGCGTGATTTTGAAGACGCTGCCAAAATAGTTCGCGCCACCAGTAACGGTTGTGCCATAGAGATTCCCGTCGGCGCCCTGGATTAATCTGCCATAAGGACTCATACCGTCGGCGCCGTCAAAGCTGAAAATCGGCGTGAAGTTTTGTGCGTGCAGGATTATCGAAGCGGCTGCGGACAACGCAAGGCAGCGCACCCGGGTTCCCGGAATAAGCTTTCCCCATACGGCCTTCACGATACGTTTCACGCGGGCTCCTTCCCGATGCTTCTGAATGGCCGGAGCGTAGCACCTCCGGCAACAGAAAGAAAGCCCGCCGGGCGAACTCCATCCTGCGCCTGAGTCAACGGCCCGGTTGGGGCGCCGACCGAACCGGGGAAAGTGTACGGCGTCGTCAGCGTATCTGCCGCGGTGAGCTTGAGGATTGTGCCCTGGAAGAATTGCGTTGATAGTGTAATCCCGTAGAGGTCGCCATCAGCGGCCTGAACCAGTCCCCCGTATGGGTATGCGCCATGGGCCCCGCCATCGAAACTGTATAGAGGCGTGAAGACGCCCGCAGGCGTGATTTTGAAGATGCTGCCGCCACTGTAATCCCCTTGCGCCGCGGTTCCATAGAGGTTCCCGTTAGCGGCTTGAAACAAAGGGCCTCCGAGGAAGTCTCCCAAGTCGAAGCCCGGGTTGGGAAAATTGTACAGCGTGTTGAATGTCGGGGCGGGCAAACTTATCGCCGCTGCCGTCCACACATCATAAGACAACTTGCTCGAATTGTCAGGTTAGATATGCCCGCAGCAAAGTTAGCGGTTCTTTTCATTAGTTATTCCTTCCCTTCATTCCCGGAGTTCATATCCGGGAGTAATTAGCGGAAGGAACGCCATTCCGGGCTTGCTCCAAGCCTTGAAATTCGTAAGGCGTACCCGTTGGTCGACAAGGCAACCATTATCCGGCGAATAAGCGGATATCGCGCAGGGCCGCTGCCAAAGACTCATCCTTTCTCGTGAGCGTTCGGATCCTCCCGCGTCCCGCTTTCTCTCTTTCCTGGCGAGTGGTCAGAGGATATCATTACGCGCAACAAAAAAGAAGCTCGGAAAGCTACGTAGTGTTGCCGGCCGCAAGAAAGCGCTCCCGTCGGCGCCCTTAAAGCTGAGACTCGTAATTCTAAAGATCGTACCTGCCTCGGCGGAGCCGCTGGGCCCACCGCGGTTACCCGCAGAGACTCCCGCCCGCGCCCTGGACGAGCGCCGAAGGGCCAGAGCCCGACACAAAAAAGCCGGCAGGCTCCGAGGAGCGCTGCCGGCAGGGAGAAAAGCACTGTTTACCGGATCTGGTTTATTTGTAGGGGCCGAGCAGAAACATCATTGCGCCGGTGAAGGTCGTCTGATTCTGGATGATCTGGTCGGTGCCGCGGAAGAAGAATGGCGCATTCGTCCAGTCATGCCGATATTCCACCCGTGCAATGATGTGGTCGTTGTATTTGTACTCGCCGGTCGCCGTTCCTTCCTTGACTGTCTGTTGGACGCCCGTGCTGTAGCCGTCTCTGTCGTCGAAGACTTCGGCTCTGGCCGAGAGGGCGATATGCTTCGTCAATTGGTAGTGGACCGCTCCAGCCACTCCATACCAGTTGGCGGCGCCGATGCCGTTGGAATATCCGTTCTGGCCCCAGTCTCCGTTGACGTAGAGATTAACCTTAGGCCAGGCCGTCAGCAGTAAAGTGGTGTCGACGAGGTTTCTTTTTCCGGTGGTGGTGCCGAAATTGTTGGGGCCCTCGTAGTAATTCACAGACCAGGTGTACAGGGGTTTCGTCCATGCGGAAGTAACCCCGATGTTCTGCATGTTGTGGCTACCCCAGTCCGTGTTCCACGCGTTGACCACCTGCACGCCGAGCGTCCAGGTTTTGGTGACCGGCATATTGACTCGCAAGCCGGCGTGGTAGTAGGGGATTGCCCAGGCGAAAAGCAATGAGCGACTGTAGTTCCAGTTGGCGTTCGCTTCAATTACTTCAGCGCCCGCCGAAGTCACAAAACTTCCATAATCGATCTCGGCGCCATGAGTGTGGTTCGGTTTCCAGATCAGATAGGCCTGTTCGATGTATCTGAGCGCCTTGTTATTCTGTGCGGCAATGTCGCCGGCATGGATCTGGCGCATGGTTTCGCCGAAGCCCGCATCGATGTGGAACCCGAACTGCTGATCGGATTTATCGATCGTCACCTTCATCAGGCTCAATCTCGGCGTACCGTTGTTGTCGTTGAAATTGTACAGCCCGTTGCCGAGACCGTTGCCATTGCCGTCAGACGGGTGATTGAAATTCACCGTGACGTATCCGTCCGCATAGGCGCTGAATACGAAGCCGTGTAATTTTGCCGGCGTGGCTGTGGGCGGCGCCGCTGCGGACGTCTGCGCATCAGGGGAAGCCGTCTGAGCCTGATCCGGGGTATCGTCAGCGGGCTGCGGGGTGTCTATGTCTGCCGCCCACGCAGACAGCGCCATTGCCAGGATGCAGATCGGTAATCGCATCAATTTCTCTGTTCTCCTTAATTAAATAGAAAGTGATACATACGAGGTATCATCCTTCTCGTGAGTGGAAGACTCAGTGTATGTGCCGTAGAAGAATCGGAGGAAATAAATATTTTGGATAGGCCTTATAGCAGATTATTGCTTTCCGATGACTGCCTGGAACTAAAGAACTTATGTCTGCAATAGAGAAGTCTGATGCGTGGGATTGGAATTATTTAATGAGGGGCGCCAACAGTTAGCACTAAAACACCAGCGGCCCTTCTGCGATTATATTAATTCGCATATCGGGCCGCGATTAGAGATTCGATTTTCGGGAACCCGAAAACGCAACCTGATTTATATGTCGTAGTACAGCGAAAATTCGTACGGGTGGGGACGTAAACGTACCGCCTCCGCCTCGAATTTCCGTTTGTATTCTATAAAGGTCTCGATCAGCTCTTCGGTAAACACATCGCCCTTGAGAAGGAACTGGTGGTCCTCTTCGAGGCAGTTCAGCGCCTCGTCGAGCGATCCCGGCATCGACGGCACGGATTTCATCTCTTCCGGCGACAAATCGTAAATATCCTTGTCGAGCGGTTCGCCGGGTTCGATCCGGTTCAGCACTCCATCCAGACCCGCCATCAACAATGATGAAAACGCCAGATAAGGATTGCAGGACGGATCCGGCGGACGGAACTCCACGCGCTTCGCCTTCGGGCTCGCCGAGTACATCGGGATCCGGCAGGCCGCCGAGCGGTTCCGCCGCGAGTAAGCCAGATTCACGGGAGCCTCGTAACCCGGAACAAGCCTCTTGTAACTGTTCGTAGTGGGCGCAATGATGGCTGACAACGCGCGGGCATGCTTAAGCAAGCCCCCTATATAATGCAGCGCCATCTGACTCAGGCCCGCATAGCCATCCCCCGAAAACAGAGGCTTGCCCGACTTCCAGATTGACTGGTGAACGTGCATCCCGCTTCCGTTGTCCCCGAAGATGGGCTTCGGCATGAACGTCACGGTCTTGCCGTGCTGGTTCGCCACATTGCGCACGATGTACTTGTAGAGCGTCATGTTGTCAGCCGATTTAACCAGCGTGTTGAACCGTTGATCGATTTCGCACTGACCCGCGCTTGCCACTTCGTGGTGGTGGCATTCGATGACAAGTCCGCAACGCTCCATGGTGTTGACCATCTCCGAGCGGAGATCCTGATAATGGTCCGTTGGGGGCACCGGGAAGTAACCTTCTTTATGACGGGGACGGTAGCCGAGATTATCCTTCTCCCGGCTTGAGTTCCAGCGTCCTTCATCCGCGTCAATGAAGTAAAACCCCTGGTGCGCGTTCTGGTCGAAGCGGATGTTGTCGAAGATAAAGAACTCCGCCTCGGCGCCGAAGAACACGGTGTCGCCCGTGCCCGAGTTGTTGAGGTAGAGTTCCGCTTTTTTTGCGATCCACCGGGGATCCCGCTCGTAATTCTGTTTGGTCAGTGGATCGCGCACATCTCCGATCATCACGAGGGTGGGCGTCTCCATGAACGGATCCATGAAGGCCGTCTCCGAATCGGGAATCAACAGCATGTCGCTTTCGTTGATCGCGGCCCAGCCTCTGATACTCGATCCGTCAATACCGAATCCATCGGTAAACGAGCCTTCGCTTAACTCGGTGATGGGATACGAAATGTGATGCTGAAGGCCGGGGATGTCGGAAAAACGAACATCGACCTGCCGTGCGCCATTCTCTTTTGCGTATTGCAGAACTTCAACTGGTGTCATCGATCCTCCAACGGACGGGGTTGTTAAACGATTCAGTTTATCGTGTCCCGGGAGTCCGGGGGCACAATCAATAAGGCGAAATCCGATGGCGGCAAAATTGCTTGCCATGCTTCCTCGTAACCTATACTCGAATGGACAGGAGATCCGGAAAATGGGTCAGAAATCGAAGAATGGCAACCAAAAAGGCGGCAAAGAGGTGGTGAAATCCGGCAGCCGCGCGGAGTTACTTCTGCATCAAAAAGCCCGTGCAATTCAGGTTTTCGGCACCGTGCGTGCCCAGCTTCCGATTGCGCTCGAGCAGAGTGTCCGCAAGAGCGCGGTCGACGACCTGAACCAGGTTCTCGTCGATACGATGTCGCTGCGTGACCTCTACAAGAAGCATCACTGGCAGTTGACCGGCCCGACCTTTTACCAGCTTCATCTCCTGTTCGACAAACACTTCGGAGAACAGGCTGATCTGGTGGATGAAATCGCCGAACGCATTCAGATGTTAGGCGGGATCACTTATGCGATGGCTCACGACGTCGCCGAGAACACGCGCATTCCGCGGCCGCCGAAGGATCGCGAAGAGGCTCCGGTGCAGATATCGCGTCTGCTCGAGGCGCATGAGATTATTCTTCGCGAGAGCCGGGAATTCGCGAAAGCTGCTGCGAAGGCGGGGGACGACGGAACCAACGATCTGCTGGTGAGCAATGTGATCCGCACGAACGAAGCCCAGGTGTGGTTCATCTCAGAGCACGTCGTGGATGTGCCGCTCGCGAAAGCGGATTGACGGTCAGCGAGTCGCGGCTCGGGTCTCCTGGCGCAGATGGATGCGATGGTGAGCCCATGATATCGAGGCCACGTAGCTCGTGGGAACCAGCATCGAGCGCCGGTGAAGCCAGTCGCCCATTTTCACATCGAGGAATCGAACATGCCAGGAGGATTCGTCCACAACGAAACTCTCAAGACGCCCTATGGTGCTGTAATTGCTCCAAACCTCGTACCCGTCGACGTCTGACAGGCTTCTAAGGTGCGGGTCTTCCCCGCTATGCACGGGAAACTCCCGGCCGATCGGAAGCGAAGCCGGGGGAAACTCCGCGGTGAGGATTTCACCCATGTGCTCCCATGCGGCAGGCCACCCGAAGTGCTCCCTCATCGCGATCTCCTGCTGGCGGGAAACGGGCTTCTGTGAATCTACGTCCGGGCTATGGCGCACCTGTTCCTGGGTCAGTCGGACGCGAAAGATCTTTTTCTGCCAGTCCGGTTGATCGATCGCGGTTATGGAGATGAGGACATCTCGCCGCGAGAGCCAGTTCCCCACCTCTACCACCAGATAGCGGATTGTCCATGTCTGGTCGTCGAAAAAGAAGTTCCGTACCTTACCGATGTCGCCATCCGTGGCGATCACATCGGCGCCGATCAAATCGTCCAGCAGGAAAAACATGTTGCGATCAGGTTACGACTCGACTTTATCACCAGTTGAAGCCGGCAAAAAATTTTTGCCCGGCTCGTCGATTTGATCGCGTCCGGTTCGACGTGTAAGTAGAGCCCGATCTATATCGGGGGCGTAATTCAAAAAAAGGACAAGATAAACAGCGATGCGATATTTATGTGTCTATAAGCCAGGCAAGCCGGAAGGTACGCCGCCCACCTCGCAACACGTGGAGGAGATGGGGAAGTTCATCGAAGAATCATTCAAATCCGGCATATTGCTCTCCACGGAAGGGTGCCTTCCCAGCGCGCTCGGAGCGCGGGTCCGGCTCGCGGGCGGAAACTACACGGTCACCGACGGACCGTTTTCCGAAGCAAAGGAGTTGATCGGCGGCTTCGCGCTGATTCAGACGGCATCAAAGCAGGAAGCCATCGAAATGACAAAGCGATTCCTCCAGGTCGCGGGCGAAGGCGAGACCGAGATTCGCCAGTTGTATGAAGGGCCCCCGGCTCCCGCGAAATCGTAATCTGTCCAGATCAAAGAGAAACCAGGAGATAAAACCATGAGATTCATGATGCTGATGATCCCGAAAGGGTATGAGAAGGCGGGGCCGGGCACCATGCCGAAACCCGAAGCGGTTTCCGCAATGATGAAGTACAACGAGTCGCTCCAAAAGGCGGGAGTGCTCCTCGCGCTCGATGGCCTCCATCCACCCTCTGCCGGAGCGCGTGTTTCGTTCCAGGGCGGCAAGGCGACAATAACGGACGGCCCTTTTACGGAGGCTAAGGAGGCTGTCGGCGGCTACTGGATGATCCAGGTGAAGTCGCGGGAAGAGGCACTTCAATGGGCTTCGCGCTGTCCTGCCTCGGACAACGAAGTCATCGAGGTCCGTCAGGTTCAGGAATTCTCGGAATTCCCGCCGGAGATTCAGGATGTGGCCGCCGGATTTCCTGAGTTACAGAAGCAGTCCGGAACGCGATAATAGCTGCCGAATCCCGCCTTCTTGCGGCGGCTCACGTAAAGATGATGTGATTGGTAGCTGTGACGGCTACCAATGTCAACCGGGCGATAGACGCAGTCTGGAGGATGGAATCCGCCAGAATCATAGCGGGTATCGCCCGGATCGTGCGCGACGTGGGTGTCGCCGAGGAATTGGCTCAAGACGCCCTCGTTGCGGCCCTTTCGCAGTGGCCGGAATCGGGTATACCTCAGAACCCGGGCGCCTGGCTGATGGTCGCCGCGAAACGCCGGGCGATCGATCACTTGCGCCGCCACCATCGGGTCGAGCGGAAGCACGAAGAGCTGGGCCGCGAGATAGAGGCTCAGCGGCAGGCAGACGTCGAGAATTTCGATACCGCCATGGACGATGAGTTCGGCGATGATCTGCTTCGCCTGATGTTCGTGGCCTGTCATCCGGTCCTGTCTACCGAGGCGCGGGTTGCGTTGACGCTGCGGCTCATCGGCGGATTAACGACTGGCGAGATAGCGCGTGCGTACCTGGCGCCGGAAGCGACAATCGCGCAGCGCATCGTGCGTGCCAAGCGAACGCTCACTGAAAAGCAGATACCGTTTGAGGTCCCTCGCGGAGCGGACCTGGGCGAGCGACTTTCGGCGGTCCTCGAAGTCATTTATCTGATCTTCAACGAGGGCTATACGGCAACGACTGGAGGGGACTGGATGCGGCCCGCTCTCTGCGAGGATGCGCTTCGGCTCGGGCGGATTCTGGCGGAACTCGCTCCCGCGGAGCCCGAGGTTCAGGGCCTTGTTGCTTTGATGGAGATTCAGGCGTCGCGATCGAGAGCGCGGATCAGCCCGTCAGGCGAGCCTGTTCTCCTGCTCGACCAGAATCGCTCGCTCTGGGATCACTTGCTGATCCAGCGCGGTCTCGCCGCGCTGCAGCGCGCGGAAAGACTCGGGGGCGCGCGGGGACTTTATGCCCTTCAGGCTGCGATCGCCGCCTGCCACGCGCGAGCATTGACTGCGGAGGCGACCGACTGGCCGCGGATTGTCGGGCTTTACGATCAACTGGCCATCCTTACCCATTCGCCGATCGTAGAGCTGAATCGCGCGGTCGCGGTCGCCATGGCATTTGGCCCGGCTGACGGACTCGCGCTGGTGGACAACCTGACCTCGGAGCCGACCCTCCGCGGCTATCATCTTTTACCCAGTGTGCGGGGCGATCTTCTGGCGAAGCTGGGGCGTTTCGAGGAAGCACGCGCCGAATTCACTCGCGCCGCAGCGCTTGCCCGCAACGAACGTGAACGGGAGATGCTCGCCGGTCGCGCCGCCGAGTGTGCCGGCAGTATCAGCGGCTAGATGCGAGCCACTTATCGAGGTGCTGTTTCTGAGAACTTGTCGCGCCCGGCAGGAGCTCCAGCTGCCAGCGCTTCGGCTCCTCCGTCAGAGTAAGCGGGTGGCGCATTAACTGGTCCCGGCGCGCCACGAGGACAGAAACCTTATCTCCCGGGCGGTAGTTTTCCAGCCGCTGCGCAAGCTGGTCCGGCCGCACACGAAATTCGTCGATCGCGATGATCTCGTCGTCCACACTTAGCCCGGATTCAAACGCCGGCGAATCCCGCAGGACGCGCGAGACAATCAAGCGTCCATTGTCGGTTCGGGTGTCCACACCCAGAGTAGCTTTTTCCATCTTTCCCGAGCCCGCCGTTCCATTCTTCTGGTTGCGGAACCCGAGACCGAACCACTCGAGCGCCTCCATATAATCCAGTTCCTCGGTCGATTCCACCGAGCGCCGGAAGAAATCCGCAAGCGGTTCGCCGGCAACCTTCTCAGCCGTCGCCTGGAATTCTGCCGGGGTGTAGCCATGCTCGCCCGAAAATTCCGCAAACGCCGCCCGCATCAGATCGTCCAGCGATTTCTTGCCATCAGTCGCGTGCCGGATGCGCGCATCCAGCAGCCAACCCACAACTGCGCCCTTCGTGTAATAGCTGATCGAAGTATTGGCGGAGTTTTCATCCGGCCGATAAAGCTTGATCCATGCGTCGTAGGATGCCTGTTCGGCCGATTGCAGGAGCCGGCCCGGCGTTGATTGCAGCGAGGCGATCGTTGTCGAAAGCGAACCCGGCGAAGGCGGTGTGTCGGTGCCGAGATATTCCTGAGTGGTGGAAAGCCCGGCGCGGCGCACGGTCAGCGGCGCGTAGTAATCGGTGATCCCCTCAGCAATCCAGAGGCTGCGCGTGGGGTTCTCGTTCTCGTAGTCGAATGGGCCGAGTTCCACCGGCCTTAGCCTCTTGATGTTCCACGCGTGAAAATATTCGTGCGCTGCGAGGTCTAGCCACCCGAGATAGCCGCGGCGGGTACGGGTCGCCCACCGGCTTGTCATCATGCAGACGGAATTGCGATGTTCGAGGCCGCCTCCCGCCTCCGTGATCATGTTCAGGAATACGTACTTCTTGTAAGGAAGCGAGCCCCACATCTCCCGGTATTGCCGCACGATCTTCTCGGCATCGGCGGCTGAGCGCGGCCCGTCCCAGACGCCCGCCTCTCCCTGATTCACCAGAAAATGGGGAATCCCATCGACCTCGAAACGATACACCGCCGGGTTTCCAGCCACGATGGGCGAATCGACAAGCGTGTCGTAATCTGGCGCTAAATAATGATGCGGATCATGGCCGGGAGCTTCGGGCAGCCCGGTCATGGTCGTTTTCCATTGAGGCGGCAATTCCAGCCGGACGTCATGCGGCCGCTGCAGACCGCCCACGAGCGTCACGAAGGTCGGGGCGCCATTGAGTAACGCAAAGGAATCTTCTACCCAGTTCGTGCGGACGGACATTTCGCGGCAGTAAACCCGATAGGAAAAGCGGATCTCAGCCGCTCCGCCCGTCTCAACCCGCCACCGATTCTTGCGCGATTTCACGAACGTCAACTGCTTCCCCGCCTGGTCGGCAACCGAAATGGCTTCGACGTTTCGGGCGTACTCGCGAACGAGGTACGATCCTGGTGTCCAGACCGGCATGAAAACTTCAATCTCAGCCTGTCCCGCCGTCGGCAGCAGCGCTTCCACCGAGACGTAATGCGTCTGCGGGGCCGGGAACCGTACCAGGTACCGGACTGCATCGTTGTTCTGAGCTTCCACAGTTATAGTTGTTGCTGCCGTTGTTGCTATGATTGCTGTCATCTTCAACCAATTCATACACATCCGAGCCCGCCGCAACGTCGCGCGGGTGGGCGAAACCTGGCGGTGCTGGTGGTTTTCAACCATGCCGGAATGCCCTATGATAGACGAAAAGTCCCGAGAATCAAAAGCTTAGCTTAGGGCAAGGAATTGCCCTTGCTGTAACGGCATGAGCATGCGGCGGATATTAGTGTTGCTGGCGGTTGCGGTTACCTCGGGGATTCTTCCGGGGCAGCAGACCTATCCGCCGCAATACGGTTACCCACCGGCCCCGCAACAGGGATATCCCCCTCAGCAACAGGGGTATCCCCCTCAGCCACAGGGGTATCCTCCTCAACCGCAGGCGCAAGCGCCACAGGAGGCGAACGGGGCGCCGGATGAGCCAGGCCAGCCGGTGGCGCGTCTGGGCGTGATTAACGGTGAAGCCTCGGTTCGCAGAGGTGATTCGGGCGACTGGGTGGCCGCGGCGCTCAACGCGCCGCTCATGGCGGGCGATTCGGTTTCGGTAGGTCCCAACGGCAGCGCGGAGCTGCAACTCGATTACGGCAATTTCGTCAGGCTTTCCGGGGAAACGGAGATGCGCATCTCCGACCTCGAAAACGGGCGCAATCAGATTCAGATCGCCAGAGGATTGGTCACTTATCGCGTCCTGCGGGATTCCCCCACGCAGTCGGAGATCAGCACCCCTGCGGTCGCCGTGCGTCCTGTCCATGCCTCGGCGGTTCGAGTGGAAGTGGCACCCGACGGCTCTACTCGAATCATCGTTCGCCACGGCGACGCGGATGTATTCACCCAGAAGGGTACCGAGCATATCCACGAGGGCAACATGATGCTGGTCCGCGGTTCGCCGGACGATCCCGAGTATCAGATCGTTTATGCGCCGGCGCGCGACGGCTGGGATAACTGGAGCGATCAACGGGACGCGTACATCGAGGGGGCTCAGTCCAACCGCCATCTGAGCCAGGACATTCAGGGCGGCCAGGATCTGGATGCCGCGGGGCGATGGGGTTACGACCCGGCGTACGGGAATGTCTGGACCCCCACTGTCTCTCCCACCTGGGCGCCATATCGCGATGGGCAGTGGGTTTGGGAGGATTACTACGGCTGGACTTGGGTGGACTATCAGCCTTGGGGGTGGGCACCCTTCCATTACGGTTCGTGGTATTTCCGCACTGGCTTCGGATGGAGTTGGTTTCCCGGCGCGAGATATGGCCACAATTGGTGGCGTCCCGCAATGGTTGGCTTTTTCGGCTTCGGGGGCGGTGTCGGATTTGGAGTTGGGTTCGGCTTCGGAAATGTGGGATGGGTTCCCCTGGCGCCATTCGAAGTTTTTCATCCCTGGTACGGCAGAGGCTGGTACGGAGGGCGCGGCGTGCTGGTTGCGGGGCGTGTCGGCGTTGTGAACAACGTGAATATCTACAACACGTATCGCAACGCTCGCTTTGCCAACGGCGTAACCGCCGTGTCCGCCCAGGATTTTCAGCGCGGCGTATTTCGTAATCGGATCGGCGTCGATCGCATGCAACTCCAGCAGGCGTCGCTGGTACGAGGGGCCGTACCCATTACGCCCAGCGCCAATAATTTGCGCTTCAGTGACCGTCCCGCTTCCGCGGCGACGCCGCGTGGTGAAATATCCAATCAGCGGTTCTTCAGCAGAATGCAGACGCCGGGCGGTGCTGCGACGGCGCGCGTCCCGTTTGCGCAGCAGCAAGCGGCAGTGAGATCCGCCGTTGGAGAGCGGGCGCCGGCCCAGACGTTCGGCGGCTATCGTGGAGGATCCGCGCCTGCGCAACAGGGAGAGTGGCAGCGATTCGGGAGGCCTCCGACGGCGGCGGTCCCAAACCCCCAGCAACGTGCGCAGCCCAACGGGGCGTGGAATCGGTTTGGCAGCCCTCAGCCCGCGCCCCAGGGATCTGCACCTGAAAGATCTGTACCTCTAAGATCGGCACCTCAAAGATCTGCACCGTCCTATCAGAGACCTGCGCCATCCTATGGAGGGAGGCCCACTTATGGCGGCGGTTACCGACCGGTTCCCGAGCCCGGTCACCAACGCACTGCTCCAGCCCCCAGTTATCAGCGGAGCGCCCCAGCGCCCGGTGGCAATCGTGGCGGCGGAGGCGGCGGGCACGCTAATAACAGCAATCACGGCGGACGCCGTTAGTTCGTCCACGCCTGCGATACA